>ERZ772971.1355-NODE-1355-length-14290-cov-8.965508_pt1 | contig 14290 bp, 14 predicted proteins | sample MGYA00511943_ERZ772971 | MGnify/ENA primary metagenome ERZ772971 (study PRJEB29015, sample SAMEA2737929) | human oral metagenome | biome: human oral; feature: human-associated habitat; material: dental | place: China | collected 2144 ... | reverse complement strand
TCTTAAAGGAAAACCTGTTTCTCAAATTCCTTTTGAAACTTCAAAACAAATGAAACTTTATGTAAATAGTAAAACAGCGCAAGCACTGGGATTAGATTTGAAAAATCCTGCATTTAATGGAGCTGAGTTTGTAGGAAAATAAAATAAATGCTATTTGGCAAAAGTTCTTGAAGAATTTATAACAAATCGCTATTTATAGGAATAATAAAAAAAGATGCTGAATAGATTTAATAAATTTTTAGAGAAAGAGAGAAAAAGGTAGATGAATGAGTTATTAGTATTTTTACAGAGTCTTCCTGAGGCTTTTAAAACAGGATTTATATATTCAATAATGGTAATGGGAGTGTATCTGACTTATAAAATACTGGATTTTCCTGATATGTCGGTGGATGGGACATTTCCGCTGGGAGGATTTGTATTTGCGGCATTTGCACTTTCTAAAAATGGATTTTTTGGGATAACAAATCCTATTATGGGATTGATTCTTGCAGTTGTTTGTGGAATGATTGCAGGATATGTAACTGGGGCATTGCATGTTTATTTGAAAATTAACGGATTGCTTTCGGGGATTTTGGTAATGACGGGGCTTTATAGTATAAACTCCAGAATTGTTGGGATGCCAAACGTATTTATTACGCCAGATAGAAGTATTTATGAAATAATATCATATAACAAGGATTTTGTGCCTTTTGTAATTGCATTTGTAATTCTACTTGTATTAAAGGGATTTTACGACTATAAAATTAAAGAAAATAAATATATGATTAGAACACTTTCTGTTTATATAATTTTTACAATTGCATTAATAATTTATGTGGTAAAAACACAAGATGTAAAACTTATGCTTACAGTATTGATTGCATTTATTATAAAAATGATAATTGATTATATTCTAACTTCTAAATTTGGTTTTGCATTACGGGCATTGGGAAATAATGAGCAGCTTGTGGTAAGTCTTGGGGTAAATGAAAAAAGATTGAAAATATTTGGGCTGATGCTTGCGAATGGAGTTGTGGCATTGTCTGGGGCATTATTTGCACAAAATATTAAAGTTGCAGATTTGCAGTCGGGAGTTGGAACGATTGTTATTGGTCTTGCTGCTATAATTCTTGGACTCGGTGTATTGAAAAAATCCCGTGTAATAAATGAAGTTTCAATTGTTACGATAGGATCGCTTATGTATTACTTTATAATAAACTTGGCACTAATGTCAAACAGCTGGACAAGAAGTATTTATGAAAGTCTTCACTTTAGTGATGATGTTATAAAAATACTTGAAGTTAAGCCGACAGATGTTAAATTGATAACAGCGGTGATTTTGGCTGCAATTTTATGGAATGAACTTATTAATAAATCTAAAAAAGGTAAGAAAAAGGTAAAATTAATTGAGAAGGGAGAAGCATAATGATAGAATTAAAAAATTTATATAAAACTTTCTTCTCTGAATTAGGAACAGAAAAGCAGGTATTTAAAGGATTAAACTTTACAATAAATGATGGGGACTTTATAACAATTATTGGGAGTAACGGTGCAGGAAAATCTACTCTTTTAAATGTATTAAACGGGCAAATTATCCCAGATGGCGGAAACGTGATTTTAAATGGAAATGATATAACAAATGTCGTTCAGCACAAAAGAGCAAAATGGATTTCACAAGTTTACCAAAACCCAACAATGGGAACAGCTCCTTCTATGACAGTGCTGGAAAATTTGTCAATGGCTAAAAATAAAGGTAAACGGTTCAACTTTACATTTGGACTGGATGTAAAGAATATAGAATTTTACAAAAAGCAGTTGGCAAGTTTAGGATTAGGGCTGGAAAATCAGCTATTTACACAAGTAGGACTTCTATCAGGTGGTCAACGGCAATGTCTGTCATTAATAATGGCAACTTTGAACCGTCCAGATATATTATTATTAGATGAACATACAGCGGCACTTGATCCTCAAACTTCTAAAATAATTCTTGAAAAAACAAAGGAAATTATTGAAAAGAATAACATAACAAGCCTAATGATAACACATAATATGCAAGATGCCATAACTTATGGAAATAGACTAATTATGCTTCATGCAGGAGAAGTAATTTTTGATATAAAAGGTGAAGAAAAGAAAAAATTGACAGTGGAAAAATTGCTTGAAATGTTTAAAACAAAAGATGCAAAATTATCTGATAAGAATATATTTTAGAATCGATAATGTTTAAAACATAATCTAGTGAACTGGATGATTAAAGAGTTCTAGATTATGTTTTTTTTTATTGTTATGAAAAATTATAGATTTAATTTTTTCCGTTTGAACTACATTATTAATATATAGTAAAATTACTTTAAAACTGAACTCAAAGTTATGACTATTTTACTCAAACCCTAAATTTATATAATCTTTAGCAATTTAATTTTAAATAGGGTTCACTATAAGTAGTGGCAATAAAGAAAGAGAAAAATTGAGGAAAAATGAAAAAAGAAGGGAAAAAATAAAAATTTACCAGTTGGAATTGATAATTTTGAAACGATAATAAAAAAAAGATTAATATTATTTTTGATAAGACTGATTTAACCGAAGAAATATTGAAAAATAAGGCTTTGAGAATATTTTTTACAAGATTAGGAAGATTTGGAAAATTTTCACTAGTTGAGAAAAGAGATGAAATATGTTATTATTAAATAGCAAAAACTGATAGAAATGGGGAAAATTATGGAACAGACAGTGTTTTCTGTAAGTGAGATAAATAGGGAAGTGAAGATGTTTTTGGAGGGGACAAGGACATTTAAGAATATTTTTATTGAAGGGGAGCTTTCCAATATTACTTATTATCGGTCTGGGCATTTGTATTTTACATTGAAGGATTCGAATGCGAGTGTGAAATGCGCTATTTTTCGGTATAAATATAGAAATGTGCCTGAGGATCTGAAGGAAGGGGATTCGGTAAAAATTCGTGGGAATGTGACACTTTATGAAGCTAACGGGAGTTATCAGATTGTGGCGGATTTTCTTGAAAAAAGCAATTCTTTGGGATTACTTTATGAAAAGATGGAAATGCTTAAAAAGTTGTATTTTGAAAAGGGATATTTTTCTGATGAAATAAAGAAGAAATTGCCGCAATTACCAATAAATGTTGGAGTTGTGACAGCTGATACAGGGGCTGCGATTAGAGATATTATAAATACGACACATAAAAGATTTCCAAATGTGAATATTTACCTTTATCCTGCAAAAGTTCAAGGAGAAGGGGCTGCACGTGAGGTTTCGGAAGGAATTGAGTTTTTTAACAGGATGAATGAAGAAAAGCAGCTTGAAATAGATACACTTATTGTTGGGCGTGGTGGTGGAAGCATTGAGGATTTGTGGGCATTTAATGAGGAAGAAGTGATAGAGGCTATTTATAAATCAGAAATTTCTGTGATTTCAGCAGTGGGGCATGAAATTGATAATTTGCTTTCTGACCTGGTTGCCGACAAACGGGCGGCGACACCGACTCAGGCGGCGGAAATCTTGATTCCTGAAAAAGATAAACTGGCAGATGAGTTGGAAAATAAAAAAAATCTTTTGAGCAAATCACTTTTAAATAGGGTTGCAATGATGAAAAAAGAGCTGGAATATAGAAAAAATAACTATTATATAAAAAATTTTGTAAATATTCTGGACAATAAAAAATTTGACTTGATGGAAAAGGAGCAAAAATTATCAAGGGAATTAAAAAGAATTTTGCAAAAGTCAAAGGAGCAGCTGGATTATCGTAAACAGAGATTTGATAGAATTAATTTGGAAAAAGTGATTTTGAGTGAAAAGGAAAATTTGAGGGAGAAATCGGCTAAACTTAATGAAATAATGCTGGAATTTTTTGAGAATCGGAAAAATGAGCTGAAGTATAAAAAGGCACAGCTTTCTAAATATTCGGTAAACGATATTTTGAAGCAAGGGTATACGATAACTCGGAAAAATGGAGAAATTGTTAAGCGAGGAATTGAGCTTAGTAAAGAGGATAAATTGGAAATACAGTTTTCTGATGTTAAGAAAAAAGCAGTTGTGAAATAATTGGATATTTTAGAAGGTGAGGTATTAAAAATGTCTAAAAGACAGGATTATTTATCATGGGATGAATATTTTATGGGAATAGCCTTTTTGTCTGGAATGAGAAGCAAGGATCCATCTACACAGGTTGGAGCTTGTATTATTGATGAGGATAAAAAGATTATTGGAATTGGTTATAATGGGTTTCCGCAAGGGAGTTCGGATGATGAGATGCCTTGGGATCGGGAAGGGGATTTTTTGGAAACGAAGTATCCCTATGTTGTTCATGCTGAATTGAATGCGATTTTGAATAGTATAAAGTCTCTTAAAAACTGTACCATTTACGTGACTCATTTTCCTTGTAATGAATGTGCTAAAGCAATTGTTCAGGCCGGAATAAAAAAAGTAGTGTACTTTTCTGATAAGCATAAATCGCTTGATTCTACAAAGGCTTCAAGAAAAATTTTGGAAAATGCAAAGATGGAGACAGTTCATCTGGAAGTTGAAAAGGAAGAGATAAGTATACGATTTAAAGATTAGGAAGGATCAGATGAAATCTGTATAAAAGTTGCTATTTTTAGTTGAGAAAAAAGTAATATTAGTATATAATATTAAAATAATAAGTAAAAGTGCATAAGAGGTGAGAATAATGGAAGCATCAGCGATAAAAAAAGTAGTGGCAACGGGAATTGGAGCGGCAGTTTACATTGTATTGTCAAGATTTGTGGCTATTTTAGGAACAATTTTAATATTTGCGTTTTCAAAAACAATAATAAGCAAAGGAAGCTTAAAAGAGGAATAATTTAAATAACCCGCACTTTTCAGACAGTTTTTAAGTATTAGCAACTGTGGGAAGATTAGGCGGGTATTTTTGAATGGAAAATAATGGAGGAGAATTATTGGAAGAAAAAAAAGAAGGAAGAAAAATTGCAATAAATTTTGAAGATTTTACATTTAAATATGAAAGTCAGTCGGAACCTACATTGCATAATATAAATTTGAAAATTTATGAAGGTGAGAAAGTTGTGATAATAGGGGCATCAGGCTCGGGAAAAAGCACTTTGGGACATTGTATAAATGGGCTTGCTCCATATTTTTACAAGGGAGAAATTGAAGGGAAACTGGAAATTTATAGTAAAAGGTGTAAAGAGATTTTTGAACATTCTAAATATGTGGGAACTGTTCTTCAAGATTCAGATGCACAGTTTGTAGGGCTTACAGTTGCTGAAGATATAGCTTTTGCATTGGAAAATGATGAGGTTGAAACGACTGTAATGAAAGAAAAGGTAAAGGAAATAGCACAGTTTGTAAGGATTGAAACATTGCTTGACTTGAAGCCGCATGATTTATCAGGAGGGCAGAAGCAGAAAGTATCGCTTGCTGGAATTATGGTTGATAATGCTAAAATAGTGCTTTATGATGAGCCGCTTGCAAATCTTGATCCGCTTAGCGGAAAATATGCCATTGAATTGATAAGTGAGCTTCATAAAGATAAAAAACTTACAACGATAATTATAGAGCATAGGCTTGAAGATGTGCTGCATAGGGGAATTGACAGGATTATTGTCGTTGATAAGGGAAGAATTATTGCTGATGATACGCCTGATAATATTTTGAAGGGAAATTTGCTAGGCAAAATGAATATAAGAGAACCTTTGTATATTTCTTTGCTTAAATATAGCAACGATATTCTTGAAAAATATGATGATATTTCTAATCTTGAAAAAATTGATTTTTCTGCAGCAAAAGATAATATTTTAAATTGGATAAAATATAATTCTCCAAAAGAGAGTAAAAAATCTGAAAATATATTATTAAAGCTGGAAAATATTTCATTTTCATATAATGAAAAAAGAAAAATCTTAAAAAATATAAATTTAAGTGTGGAAAAAGGTGAAATGATAAGCATTGTTGGCTCAAATGGAGCTGGAAAGTCAACGTTGTCAAAGGTTATTGCGGGATTTGAAAGGCAAGATGAAGGTAAAATTTATTATAAAAATTTGGATATAAGTAATGAAAGTATAGCAAAAAGAGCTGAAAAAATAGGATTTGTACTGCAAAATCCAAATGCGATGATTTCAAAAGTTACAGTTTTTGAAGAAGTTGCATTGGGGCTGAAAACTAGAGGTGTTTCTGAAGATGAAATAGAAAAAAGAGTTCTTGAAATTTTGGAAATATGTAAATTAAAGTCATTTAGGAAATGGCCAATAAAGGCACTTAGCTACGGGCAGAAGAAAAGAGTTACGATAGCATCTGTGCTTGTTTTAGAGCCTGAGATAATAATAGTTGATGAGCCGACTGCTGGGCAGGATCTTTTTCATTATAGGGAAATAATGGAATTTTTGAAGCGGCTGAATGAATACGGAATTACAATTTTATTTATAACCCATGATATGCATCTAATGCTGGAATATACCGACAAGGCTTATGTTTTTAATGATGGACAAATTATAAAATCTGGAAATCCAGCACAGATTTTGGCAGATAAAAAAGTACTGGAACAGGCAAATTTAAGGGAAACTTCACTTCATTACGTGGCAGAAAAAATAGAAATAAACCCTGAAGAACTCATAAGTACATTTGTTTATTATGAAAAAAATTGTGAAAAAGAACAGAAAAAGGCAGGTGATTAGATGGAAAATACATTTTTATTGGAGTATATTGAGAAAGATTCAGTAATTCATAGATTAAATGGAGCTGCAAAACTGATTTGCTTTATATTGTGGACTGTGGCTATTATGCTTACCTATGATACAAGATTTCTTGCAGCTTTGACACTTTTGGGATTTGTGCTTTTTAAAATTTCAAAAATAAAATTTAATGAAATAAAAATCGTATTTTATCTAATTTCTATTTTTCTTGTATTAAATTTAATTATGATTTTTTTATTTTCCCCACTTGAAGGAACAAAGATATATGGAACAAGACATGATATTCTTAAAATTTTTGGAAATTATGTGGTAACTTGGGAACAGTTATTTTATGAATTTAATATATTTGTAAAATATTTTTCAGTTATTCCTGTTGCCCTGCTTTTCATAATTACAACAAATCCAAGCGAGTTTGCTTCTTCGTTGAATAGAATAGGAGTGCCATATAAATTTTCCTATGCAGTTTCAATTGCGCTAAGATATGTCCCAACTGTTCAGGAGGATTTTGTTACGATTAGTAAAGCACAACAGGCAAAGGGAATTGATATTTCTAAAAATGTAAAATTGATGACAAGAATAAAAAATGTATCTTATACGTTAATGCCGTTAATATTTTCAAGCATTGAAAAAATAGATATTATAAGTAATGCTATGATTTTGAGAGGGTTTGGGAAAAGAAAAAAAAGGACCTGGTATCAGGCTAGGAAAATGAAAGTGGCTGATATCGTGGCGATTATTGTGACTGCAATATTTGTGGTTACTTCGATAGTGCTGGTGAAGGTAAATGGAGGGAGATTTTATAATCCATTTGTATAAATTTAATTATATTTAGCTCCATTTAAAATCGAACTATTACAAATTATATAATCTTAGGATTTGAGTAAGATAGTCATAGGTTTTGAGTAATTCTATTATAAATTTTTTTAGCAAAGATTTGAGAGGCTTTATTGTTAAATAATTAGAAATGTAATTTCTATTTTAAAAAGATATTTTAGGGAAAGGAAGAGGAAAAATGGTTAATATTGGAAATGACTGGGATGAAATTTTTAAAAATGAAAAGGAATTTGAAAAGGATTATTATTTGAACTTGAGAAAATTTTTGATAAGTGAATATAAGACAAAGACAATTTATCCTGATAAATATGAAATTTTTTCTGCATTTAAGTTGACAAGCTACAAGGACTGCAAAGTTGTAATTTTGGGGCAAGATCCGTATCATGGGGAAAATCAGGCACACGGACTGGCATTTTCAGTAAAGCAGGGAGTTGCATTGCCGCCTTCCTTAAAAAATATTTACAAGGAAATAGAAAATGAATTTGGTTATAAAATGAGTAAAAATGGCTATCTTGAAAGCTGGGCAAAGCAAGGAGTGCTACTTTTGAATACGGCACTTACAGTAGTTGCTGGAAATGCTAATTCACATTCAAAGATAGGATGGGAAATTTTTACAGATAATGTAATAAGATATTTAAATAGACGTGAAGATCCGTTAATTTTTATACTTTGGGGAAATAATGCAAAAAGCAAGAAAGCCTTTATTGATACGGATAGACATTATATTTTGGAAAGTGTACATCCTAGTCCACTATCTGCAAGCCGTGGATTTTTTGGCTGTGGACATTTTAAAAAAGCTAATGAAATTTTGAAAAAGATGGGAAAAGAAGAAATAAATTGGCAAATATAAATTTGTTAAGTTTTTGGATTTCTAATCTAAAGAATAGATGACCAGAAATAGATAAGTTAAAAATAGTAAAGTCAGACATTAAAAAATATTGTTTTTATTGGAGTTCTTATACTTTTATAAATGGATAAATCTAAGAATCTAAGGAGGTAAAAATTTGTTTAAGTTTAGAAAATCAAATTTTAGCGATATTGAAGAAATTTTGAAAATTATTGAAAAGGCAAAAATTGAATTGAAAAAATTAGAGATAGATCAATGGCAAAAAGGATATCCTGATAGAAAAGCTGTTGAAAATGACGTAAAAAGAAATATTAGTTATGTTATAGAAGAAATTGATGAGAATAAAAGAGAAACTGAAAATAAAATTTCTAGAAAAGTAGTCGGAACTATTGCATTGTCACCTGAAAGAGAAGAATCATATTCTAAAATTGAAGGAAAATGGATAACAGATGATGACTACATGGTAATTCATAGATTGGCAGTTGATTCTGATGTAAAAAATAAAGGACTTGGAACAAAGATATTAGAATTTTCTGAACGTGTGTGCATAGAAAATAAAATACTTAGTTTGAAAGCAGATACACATGAAAATAATGAACCAATGAAGAGACTTCTTACAAAAAATGGGTTTAGTTACTGTGGATTAATTTATTTGGATAGTGGTCCTGATTTTGGAGCAAAACGTATTGCTTATGAAAAAATAATAAAAATTCCGCATATATTATTATAAATTTTGAAATAAAAAATAAATAAAAAGAAAGTGAGTTGATAAATTATGAAATTTGAAACAAAGACAATACATGGAGTAAGAGAAGGGAAAAAGAAGGAATTATGGGGAACAAATGTTAATTTTGCTTCTACATTTCCTGTTGCAGAATTTGGAGTGACACAGGAATTTGAATATTCTAGAGTTTCAGCGCCTACGAGAAATGAACTGGAGGAAATTCTTGCGGCTCTTGAAAATGGAAAATATGCATATGCCTTTTCATCTGGAATGGCAACTACGACATCTGTATTTACAATGTTTTTGGCTGGAGATCATATCATTTTGGGACAAGATATTTATGGAGGGACTTATAGAGTTTTACACGACATTTACTCAAGATTTGGAATAGAATCTACATTTGTTGATACAACTGATTTGGAAAATATAAGAAAAGCGTTAAAACCTAATACTAAAGCAATTTTTATTGAAACACCGTCAAATCCGCTACTTGATGTAACTGATATAAGAGGAGTTGTAAAACTTGCAAAAGAGCATAATCTTATAACTATTGCAGATAATACGTTTATGACGCCATATTTGCAAAAGCCGCTTGATTTTGGAATTGATATTGTAGTTCACAGTGCAACTAAATTTTTATCAGGACATCATGATTTGCTAGGTGGAGTTGCAATTACAAATGATGAGAAACTTGCAGAAAAGATTAAATTTTCACAAGTTGCGGCTGGTGCTTTAATATCGCCATTTGACAGCTGGCTTTTGATGAGAAGTTTGAAAACATTAAAATTAAGAGTGGAAGCGGCACAGGAAAATGCAAAAAAACTTATAGAATTTTTCCAAAGTCACGATGCAGTTGATAAAATTTACTATCCGACTTTAGATACAAATAAAGGTAAAAAAATTCATGAAAGTCAGGCAACAGGTGGAGGTTCGGTATTCTCGTTCACTTTAAAAGATGACTCAAAAGTAAAAACATTTTTTGAAAGTTTAAATGTGGCATTATTTGCGGCAAGTCTTGGTGGAGCTGAAACATTGGTAACTCATCCAAGCACAATAACTCATGCAGAAATGCCTGAAGAAGAAAAGGAAGCTAGAGGATTTACACATTCACTAATTAGAGTTGCAGTTGGATTTGAAAATATTGATGATTTAATTGCAGATTTTAAACAGGCACTTGAAAAATAGTAAAAATAGTAAAAAAGTAGGAGAAAAATGGCCAAAAAAATTGATGACGGGAAATCTCAAATAGTTTTAATTGCTGTAATAATTATGATTGCAGCAGTTATGATTTTTGGAATGTTTAATAAAAATGGAAAAAATATTAAAAAAAATACCAAGAAAGCCAGAAATATTAAAACTTCTCAAAATATCAGCAGTAAAAATTCTAAAATTAAAAAATCTAAGGGAAAAAAAGAGGATAAACCTGAAATTTTAGATGGATATCAAGTGATAAAAGTTAGTGATGGAGATACACTTAACATTCAAAAAGTTGAGAATGGTAAATTTGTTGGAGAAATGTTAAGAATTAGAATGTATGGAATGGATGCACCTGAAAAGTCACAGGATTATGGCTCTGAAAGCAAACAAGCATTAGAAAAATTAGTTGTAGGGAAAAATTTGAGTTTAGAAGTGAAAAATAAAGACAGATATGGAAGAACTGTTGCAATTATCTATGCAAATGGAAAAAATGTCAATGAAGAAATGGTAAAAACTGGAAATGCTTGGTGGTATCAAGAATATGCAAAAAAAGATATGCAATTTGAAGAGTATCAAAAAAATGCAAAACAAAAAAAATTAGGAATATTCTCAAGAAAAGGATATGAAGAACCTTGGAATTACAGGAAAGAAAAAAGAGCGGCAGCATCAAGCAGAACTAAAAATAAATAGTTAAACTTTAATAAAGTTAATCTTTCATGTTGCAAAATAATAAAATGTTATTTTTATAGTAGGATTTTGTAAAAATAGCATTTTATTAGGAATAATTTTTTTGACATAACATGAAAAGATAAAGTATAAAAAAGAAAAGGATGATGAAATGTTTATAGATGAAAGTGTAATTACAGTAATTTCTGGAAAAGGAGGGGATGGAGCTGCTACGTTTAGGCGTGAGAAATTTGTTCAGTTTGGAGGGCCTGACGGTGGAGATGGCGGAAAAGGTGGAGATATTGTCTTTATTGCTGATCCCAATATTAATACGCTTGTTGACTTTAAGAGCAGTAAAAAGTTTAAGGCACAGGATGGGACAAAAGGCGCTGCGGCACGTTCTACTGGAAAATCTGGAGAAGATTTGATTATAAAGGTTCCAGTTGGAACAATGGTTAGGGATTTTGAAACGAATAAACTTTTGCTTGATTTGGATATTCCAAATGAAAAAGTTATATTTTTAAAGGGAGGAGATGGCGGACGTGGAAACATCCATTTTAAGTCATCTGTGAAAAAAGCTCCAAGAATAGCAGAAAGTGGACGTGAAGGTGCAGAATTAAAAATAAAATTAGAATTAAAGCTGCTTGCTGATGTGGCACTTGTTGGCTATCCAAGCGTTGGAAAATCCAGCTTTATTAACAAAGTGTCAGCCGCCAGATCAAAAGTTGCAAGTTACCATTTTACAACATTAAAGCCCAAATTGGGAGTTGTCAGAATGGGAGATGAGGAAAGTTTTGTGGTAGCAGATGTGCCCGGGCTTATTGAAGGGGCTCACGAAGGAGTGGGACTTGGAGATAGATTTTTAAAGCATATTGAAAGATGTAAGCTGATTATTCATATTGTGGATATTTCAGGGCTTGATGGACGTGATCCTAAGGAAGACTTTTTGAAAATAAATCACGAATTGAAGAATTATAGTGAAAAATTATCTAAAAAACGGCAAATTGTAGTGGCAAATAAAATTGATATGCTCTATGAAGATGAAAAATACGATGAATTTGAAAAATTTGTGAAGGAAAATGGAGCAGAATTTGTTTATCCAGTTTCTGTAATTGCAAATGACGGATTAAAGCCAGTTTTATCAAAGGCTTGGGAATTAATTCAGGAAATACCTAGGGAAGAATTGGAAGAAGTTCATTCGGTTGAGGAATTGATTCGAGAAAATAATAAAAAGGAAGACTGGATTATAAAAAAAGTTTCAGACAATGTATTTGAAGTTGATGGAAGAATTGTGGATGACGTATTGAGAAAATATGTATTTATTGGAGAAGAGGGAATCATAGATTTCCTGCAAAAGATGAGAAGCCTTGGAATGGAAACAGAGCTTGAAAATGCTGGTGTTGAGCAAGGGGATGTGATAATTATTGCAGGTTATGAATTTGAATATGTAATTTAGCTTAAATTTTTATATAATTTATAAATTTGATATTGAAAAAGTTAAAAAAATGTGGTCTACTTATAGCAGGAGGTAAATAAAATAGCAAAAGGAATTGTGATTGCAGGCGCTACTGGAGTTGGGAAAACTGATTTGTCTATAAGGCTTGCAAAAAAGATTGATGCAGAAATAATATCGGCGGATGCATCTCAAATTTATAAAGAACTGGATATTGGAACTGCAAAAATAACCGATGAAGAAATGCAAGGCGTGAAGCACTATATGATTGATGTTGCAAGTCCTGGCGAAGATTATTCTGTGGGAGATTTTGAAAGAGATGTAAATAATATTTTGAATGAAAATTCTTGCAAAAATGGGAAAAATATTATTATTGCAGGTGGAACAGGGCTTTATATAAGGTCAATTACAGATGGATTTGCAAAATTGCCTTCAAAGGATGAAAAAATTAGAAAAGAGCTGGAAAGTAAAAGTCTTGATGAATTACAGGAAACTTTGAAAAAATTAGATGAAAAATCCTATGAAGAAATTGACTTATCTAATAAGTTGCGGCTGGTTCGTGCCATTGAAGTATGCCTTTTAACTGGTGGGAAATTTAGCGAGTTAAGGACTCAAAATATAAAAAATAATGATTACGACTTTTTGAAGATATTTTTGACACGGAATCGAGATGAGCTTTACGATAGGATTAATAGGCGAGTTGAAATTATGATTGCAAAAGGACTTGTCGGAGAGGCAAAAAAAGTATATAATAAATATACAGAAGAGCTTCATAAAATATCTTCGATTGGGTACAAGGAACTGTTTATGCACTTTGATGGTAAAATTACATTGGATGAAGCAGTTGAGGAAATAAAAAAAGAAAGTAGAAGATATGCAAAAAGGCAGATGACCTGGTTCAGAAAGGAAAAAGACTATATTATTTGCGATTTGTCAGAAATGTCTGAAAATGAAGCTTTGGATGAGATTTTGAAAAGGTGGGAAAAGTTTCAGAAAAAAAAATAAATTAAAGAAAAAAATTTTGAAAGGAGAATGCGGGATTATCCTGCATAAAAATATGAAAATACTAGAATATTTAGTGCCTGAAAGAGTAAATTTAGATTTGAAGGGAACAACGAAAGCGGAAACTATTAATGAAATGGCACAGCTGTTTGTAAAAAGCGGAATTATTGATTCAGAAGATCTTGAAGAATTTGTGAGAGAAATAAATGAAAGGGAAAAATTAACACCGACAGGAATGCAAGATGGAATCGCAATTCCTCACGCAAGAACGCCATTAGTAAAATCTCTTTCTCTTGCAATGGGAATTTCTCATGAAGGTGTTGATTTTGAAAGCATGGATGGAGAACCTTCAAAGCTAATTTTTATGATTGCCGCTCCAGAAGGAACTAAAAAGGAGCATTTAGATTTATTGGCAGAAATTTCAAAATTGTCGTTTGAAGAAGAATTACTGGAACAGCTTGAAGAAGTTAAGACAGTAGAAGGAATTTTTGAAAAATTAAAAAATATTTAAATTTAGCAGGGTGAAAAATATTTTTTATACTGATTTTAAAGGCTTCTTTAGAGAAAAATCATAATTTTTGTGTTTTATTTGAAAAATTAATTGTATTTTTTTATATAATTTGGTATAATAAAAACAAGTGATGATTAAGCAAGTGATTTGATAGTAGTTCCATATTTGGTTTGTGAATTGAAAATTATTGTCATAAATTATAGGATAATAATTTTTGAAATATGCAAACCTAAGGAACTACGGGGATAGGCTGGCAAGTTCGATTAACTGAACAAAGACAGTTGTTATCCAGTGATTCTGTGACTTTGATGTTACAGGAGTTTTAGGCAAATAAAAAATTAGGAGGAAAATCGAATGAAAAAGACAATATTCTTTTTAGTTGGAATAATGA
>ERZ772971.1353-NODE-1353-length-14323-cov-11.028876_pt1 | contig 14323 bp, 9 predicted proteins | sample MGYA00511943_ERZ772971 | MGnify/ENA primary metagenome ERZ772971 (study PRJEB29015, sample SAMEA2737929) | human oral metagenome | biome: human oral; feature: human-associated habitat; material: dental | place: China | collected 2144 ... | reverse complement strand
GGTCATAAAAAAGTTCTGAAAATTCTACACGTTTATGTTTAATAAGAGTTGTCATATTAAGTCCTTTCTATTTTAGAAGTATAATTTATTATAACAGAAATGGCAATGAAATACAAGGAGATTCTTAAATAACTTAATGTGGCGCGAATTGTCAACACCTTGACTTCTTTTGTCATTTACTTGTAGTGTAACCATTCCCTTTTTTATTTCATTTGTAGCATAATTTATTGGTATTATTAGATTTTTAAATGAATGTTGGGTACTTATAATCAATCTTAAAAATGTTGTAACTTCTTTTGGTAAATATAAAAAATTGTTCTGATTTGTCTTGTTATTAAAAATAAATTTACTTTACTTATAAATAAAAAAAGAGAGGCTTAACCTCTCCAGTTTACCATTTATTAGCGTATGATGTATTTCCGTAGCTTGAATTTGAATCATTATTTGATTGTTCCTGTTCTTCATTTGCTTGGTCTTGTTCTTCAACATTATCATCGCTATTCACTTGTTCCTGTTCCTCAACATCATCTGGAATTTCAGCGTCCTTAATCACATCATCTAGGCTTTCTAGGATATATTTAATATCTCTGATAGTTTCAAAATCCCCATTTATAGCCTTTATCTGTTCCTGCAAGTCATCTTTTATCCTGCTTTTCTTAATAAACTCCTTTTCCAAGTAGTCCAATGAATCCTTTAATTTTGATTTTTCATTATCATTTAAAACAAAATTCTTATTTTCCTCTTTACATCTGTTTTTCCTGTCTAAAAGCCTGCTTTTAAACTTATTTATGTCGTTCAAATTCCTCATTGTAATCAAATCCTTTCATATCGTTTTTAAAGCCGTTTAAAGCCTCTACATCAAGTTTTCCTGTATAGGCGTACTCTTCCATAACCATAACCAAATTAAGCCCAAAATTAGCCTGTATGACGTTTACAGCCACATCTCTTGCCTTATCCTTGCCATACCCTCTTTCTTTAACAAGGTAATCGCTTATATCATCTTCAGCTTTCGCATAAAAATAACTTTCAAGCCTTTTTAATCCCTCCAGCTTTGATAAGGACTTCTTAAGCTCATCATTCTTAGACTGAATCTGTTTATTCTCAAGGGTTTTCATTTCCAATTCCTTTAATATCTTTTCCTTTTCCTTTATTTCCAAATCAAGCCTTTTAACCCTTTCAAGCTGATTCCTGTTCTCATTGATTATCCTGTTCTGTTCATTGATTTTGATTATATTCTCATCATATTCCTTTTTCTGACTGATAACGAGATTTTTATTATTATCTATTGCCTTATTATGTTTTTCAAGAGTTTCAAGCCTTTTACCAATAGTTTCATTGATTCCAGCAAGTTTCTCGCTTTTCTCTGATATTTCAGAATCCATTGAATTTAGCTTGTCCTGTTTAATCAAGTAGCTTTGATTAACTTCCTTTATCTTAGATGTAACTAGGTTATTGTCAAATGTCCCAAGAGCGTCAATGAAGTTGTTATTGTCAAGAAATCTCTCAAGCTTGTAGAATTGGCTGTTATATTTTTCTGTAACCCTGCTGTTTATTTCAGATTCAAAATCCTTTAATTTGCTCTTATACTTGCTTATAAGCTCATTTGCTTTGTCCTCTTTGGCTGTAACAAGATTATATTTCTCATTTACAGCAGATTCCTTTAAATTTATCTGCTCTTCACGTTTTTTCAGACTGTATTCCTTGATTTCATATTCTTTTCTTATTTTGTTGTTATTCTCTAAACTTTTAAAGAAATTATCATCGCTGTCTATAATTTTCTTAAATCTGTCATTCCTGCCTGTCAAATTTCTGTTGTCTGATTCCATTTCTGACAAACGTTTCTCAAGATTCCTGTACTCCTCGTATGTATGCCTTAATCTTGATTCCAGATTTATTTTATCATTAATCGCATCTATTCCTGTCTTTTTTAGCCACTCAATATTGCTTTTCATATCCTGCATTGCATTGTCAACTGATTCCCTGTTATATGCACCTGTAAAATTCCTTTTTATTTCATAGCTGGATTCAATACTGCTTATGCTCTTTATGTTTTCAATATCCTTGCCTGCTGGATTTACTGGAACTCTTTGGATGTCCTTGAATATTTCAATGTCCTTTTCATATTTCACATTGTCATAAAATTTCCTTGCAATATGAATATGTCCCTTGCCTATCTTTTTTAAGCTGTCCTTTGTCCATTCAAAAGCCCTGTCCTGCAACTTTTTAAAATCAGATTGACCCCCTAAGCCCATTTCTGATTTTGATATTGTAATTTTCCCAGCATTCCTCTTTGGAGATTTTCCCCAGCCGTTATTTTCAGCTTTTTCTCTCCACTCACGATATTTTTCCCCCATTAATATCAAAATATCCTTGTTGTCTTCTGTAAAAATGCTCGTGTCCCCTTTATGATACATTTTTAAAAACTCTCTTGTCGGAGGAAGTTTATTAAATTCTTTTGAATCAACTTCCTTTTTTAATTCCTGCCTTGCTTTCTTGGAACATTCCTTTTGCAAGTATGATTCAAGCTCCTTATCTGATTTTTCCTTATCCACAACCGATGTCTTTGGTATAAATGTTAAATGTAAATGCGGTTCAGATTCATCAAAATGTATAACAGAATCCAGTATTGAATCTTCAGTAATTCCATAGTCCTTGATAAAATGCTCCTGCTGATTCTTAAAAACATTTATATAGTCGTCCTTTGTAAAATCATTTAAGTCTTCAGAATCAGTCGCATTTAATTTTATAACAGCTGCAAGTACAACACCTGTATCTTTATTTAATTTTAAATTATTCTCTTCTATAACCTTGTCAACACGTCGTATATATGTGTCATCGGACTTAATCAATATTACATTGTCCCTTGTCCTTGACTTGTCAATATTTTTATTCTTGTAGTCATCGTGCTTTCTCTTTAAATGCTCTTCAAGTTTCTTTAAACGTGTGCCATTCCTAGAATATGTCTTTATATTTACCAGTCCGTGTACCATAATTACCACCACCTCTGTTTTTCCAATACGAGCTATTGTCCAATGCTGTCCAATAGCTCGTTACGGGACAAGTCCCTGCACTCGAAACATATTATCAGAATTTATCCCCATTATCTTCATTATTCGATTCTGCATTAAATCCACTATCCTCATTGTTGGATTGTTCTTTAAATGCCCTGCTGATATATTCAAACTGCTTTTGAATTGTATCAAAATTTTCTTTATCTGCCTTAATCTTTACCAAGTTTTCTCTAGCTGATTTTATACGTTCCTCAATCTTTTTCATCTCATCATCTAAATTTCCTTGAATCGTATAAACATCTTTCATACCCTCTTTCAATTCGTCATAGTTTTGAGAACTTTCATCAGCATAAAATCTTTTAAGACTGTTCCTAATATTAACTATAACAACTCTTTTATTTAGTACTTTATTCATAATAATACCTCACTTTTTTTTGATTTCTTATATTATATCATATCCATAATTTTAAGCCTTATAAATAAAATAAGGCAACAATTTTATTATAAAAAACTGTTGCCAAATTTGTAAACATTTGGTATAATAACTTATAACATATTAATTACTAAAGTTATAATAAAGTCAATAATTTGTGAGTTATTTGATAATATTCCCTGTATATATCAAAATTCTCACTTTTTTTTATGTCCCCTTTTGACTCCAAATCTTCAAAACGTTTCATATAACTTTTCAATAAGTCCCTATGCTCCTTAAAGCTATCAGAACGTGCAACTGTAAATAAATCAACAATGGAAAGTTTTACACCAACTGGAAATTTTCCAGCAATTATTGCTGTATTCGGAACATAATTTAAAACTGGTAAAAAATTATCAAAATATGATTCAGATTCTATTGAATCTTTATTGCTCACAACGAGCCGATAATAAGATTTTCCAAGTTCCTTAAATTCAATACAAGCCTTTTTCATTTCATTATCCTTTTTTATCTTTTCTGAAGACCTATACAGAAAATCATTAACTTTCTTTAGCTTAATATCAAGACTGTTTCTTTCCTCTAAAAGCGAATTACGTTCAGACTTTAGACTTGTTTCAGAATCAATATAATAAGCAATACGATTATTACAGTAATCAATATTACTTTTATCTAAATTACTGTCATTCAATAATTTTTCGTGTTCAGCAATACCATTTTCAGCAAGTTTTAAAGATTCTGAAATTTCATTCAATCTATAACTAATATCATTTAACTTCTCATTAACAGAGTTAGAATACTTAATAAGAATATGTTTATTATCTCCAGTAAAATCAATATCATTTTCAATTTTATAATCAATTGCTTCAATCTCGCTCATACCAACAAATGTAGTATCATAATCAATAGAAGCCTTAAAATAATTTTCCTCAAAATAATGTACTGCGTCTATGATAGGCTTTAAAAACTTATACATAATATTATTTATTTCTTTAGGAGATTTACCACATTTAAGAATCCTGTTAGGAATACCATAATAATGTGTTTCGCTATAAGTAAAAAAATCCCTGTTAATACCATTTGAAAGCCAATGATTATTTAAAAGCAAAGTATAGCCATTTTCAGTACATCTGATAACTATAGGAAATCTCCTATAAGTCTGGCTCTTATCCTCAGCTGGACGCATTTCACCAGTACGCCAATCCTTATATTCTCCAGCAAGACCAGTCAAAAAGTCGTGATGATGATTAGGATTCCCCCAATCCTCTTCAATATCACTTACAATCTGATACCTGCAAACAGCTCTGACACTTCCATATTTTACATTTGTAAGAGTGTCCTTTGGGTATGGGTCAAAATGTGATAAAACAACAGTACGGTCACTAAAAATATGAATCAAGTCAATAACTCTCTTATCACTATAAATTACTGAAGTCTGACCATCATAACCAGTAAAACCAAGCGTTGTAGAAGTTATAGGAAAAGAATATTCCAAAGTATCAAAACCACCTTTTATAGAATCAAAATTCAAAGCCTCTTCCCCATACTTTAAAAAGAAAGCCAACCAGTCTGAAATAATATCCTTTCCTGTTCCACCCAAACCAAAAATATACATATTGATTAAACTTTGTGGCTTTTCAGCAATATTAATTAAATAGTTAGACCTCAAACGTGGCAAGTCATTTAAAGAATTAATATATGATTTCATACCAGTATACAACTTAGCAGCACGATAAAGAGTAAGACCCTTTGCTTGAACCTGTCTCTTAATCATATCCTTATGTGACGTAAGTAAACTACTTTTAATATAACTATCAAGAAAATCTCTCCAGTCAAAGTTAGCCTTAACTAAAGAATCCTCATAACGATGTTTTCCAGCGTCAATTTCCTTTGGACTTTCGTGTGTCAAATATTCAACAGTATCAAACCAGCAATCATCATAAGTAGCCTCTTTTTGAGGCTTAACAATCTTAAAAAATCCCTCACGACCCTCAAAGCCAAAATATTTAGCTATACGATTAATAGAAAGACTTCTCTTAAACCTAATTGCTATATGCCAATGAGGATTCTTTAAAATCCTGCCCTGCGAATCTCTAGGAGCATACTCATAATAAGACGGCAACTCTTCCTCAGAATCCACGTCAATATAGTCCGAATCGTGTAAAATATAAGCATATTCCTTAACATTACGCAATTTACCCAAAACTTCTAAAATTTTATCCTCTCTTAAAAAATTATAATTATCATCAAGCGGAGTAGGAGTAATCACTACTTCCTCTTTAATTTTACCAGTTGTTTCATCTTCCACCTCAACCGTATGCCTATAATTATAAGAATGTTCCCACCAGTCAATAAAGTATTGAGAATCAGAAATACTAGAGCCACCAAGCCACTGTTTCCCCCAATCTTCCACTAATTTATTAAACTCTTCCTTTCCATTTGGCTTATCCTTACATAATTCATATTTCTGTTTAAAAAGTTCAACAATCCTTGAACAATAAGGACTTTTTTCGCCTGAAAGACCAATCATTGGCGGAGCAACCTGAGTTACAAAATGAACTATAGTTGCATATTGCTCCTTTTTAACTTCAACATCAGTTTCTTTGTTTTTATTATCGGACTTTGTTTTTGACTCCGATTTCTTAATCTTTTTTGTTTTCCTGCCATTAGCCATAAAAAATCATTCCTTTCTATAATTTAATTAATGTAATTTATTACCTAAAAAACTAAATATGTGTAATTATAATTAGTCCAAAAAAAGTAAAATATATGTAAATTAATCCCAAAAATTAAAAATTTAAGATTAATCAAAATTTTAAATTCTATGGAAAATCTTGGCATATTCTCAAAAACTTAGAGCCACTAAGATTTACAAAAAAATAAAGCCAAAATGCACTCAAACTCCCTTAAATACTATGTTTAATTATGTTTTTTTTGAAAATTTAAAAATTTAATTTGGGGGTTTTGATAAAAAAGTGAGACCCCAAGCAGTAATAATCAGTGTTTGGAGCAATTCGACTTTTAAAAATTGATTTCAAAAAATGCCCTCAAACCCCCATAAATAGCCGTGGGGGTGCGGTTGTGTAAAAATTTTTGCGGCGGCAACTTACACAAGCCCTGTTGCCGCCCGCGCGTTAGAGTAATAAAAATGGTACTTTGAGAGATTAGAAGAATATACATTTTTATACTGAAAATGTCGGGGGTGCATTTAGATACTCTTTATAGAAACCAGCAAACTTCTAAGAACTAAATAAGTTTAAGGTTGTAGAAGTTTTTGAACTTTTATTTAAGATTTTTTTTCTATAATCAACCTTTTTTAAGAACTCATCTTCATCAAGAACAACAACATTTGTCAATGGAAAATAATTAAAAATGTCAGACTGTTTCAATGAATAATCATTAAAAAATGTCTCAAAAGGAACATCTGAAATTATAATATTAACGTTTCCAGTTACTCCTACACCTAAGCTGAATCCTGCCAAAAAAGAGTCATAGCTGTTATTATAAACAACTTCCACCAAATGCTTGGCATTATCAAATCCATTATAGATAACCGCTGGCTGTCCGTCATATCCTAAAAATCCTTTGTTGCAATCACTATTAATGCTGAAAATCAAATCTTTATCTGACAAATTAGGATATAACGAACGAGCCAATATCTTTGCATACAGCTCAGAGCCAGTACCCTGTTTTCCATAAATATAATAATTTAAAGGCTTATCCTTAGTATCTGAAGCTAAATAAGATAACCTCAATCCCTCAAGGACACTCCTAGCGTTGAAATAAAGCTCACTGTCATCATTTAAACATTCCTTTAAGGTTTTACCCTTACAAGCAATTTCAAACTTCACACGCTCAATTTTAGAGATATTAGACATATTCTGATTCTTAACTGACTTCTTAAGCTCCTTAGCCTCATATTCAGAAAGTTCCTTAATCCAGTCAAAATTAGAATCCGTTCCAGCCCCATATTTATAAAAATCATCATTAATCAGAACTTTATCCCTGTAATAGCTTGGAACACTCATAACATCATAAATTTCACGTATAAAGCTGTCAAGACCAGTAATCTTACGAACATTTCCAAATTTAAACCACTTCACAACAGTATCAATCGAAATGTTAGAACCGCACTTTATAAAAAGCTCAATGCACGGAGTACCAGCAATATGCTCATCATTTTCAGCAATCATTGGAATATTGACTAAGAACCATTTTTTTATACTTCTATGATTCAATCCACTTTCTATGATTGAAACTACATCCACATCAGCCAAGTCTTCAAGCAGAAATGTAATCTTAAAGCTCCGTCCACGTTCTGATTTATCAGAACCATTAACTAAACCGTTCATAATACCAAAACCTTTCACATTATAATTTTAATAAATTATATAAATTTTACTCACACTTGTCAAGTATTTTTTTGTAAAAGTGTGAGTAAATGTCAGAATATTTTATAAATATTACAAAAAACACCGAGTAAATCGCAATAAAAAAAGGCATTAGAAATTTAAAATAAACACCCTCAGTTAATAAAAGCACAAAAGAAAACACAGAACCACGTTTTCTTTTGTACCTTTATTAACTGAATCCAAGTTTCAATGGATTCCTAAAATAAAAGTTATCGGCGAAAAGACTACATTATCAGCCATTATAACATCTGTTATTTATTTAAAAAAGTGAAACAATAAAAGAATGAAAAAGATTAATTAAAAGTCTTATACTTAGGGAGATTTGAAAATAATAATCAATAATAAATAAATTCTGTGATACAAACAAAACAATCGAAATAAAAATGTGAATGTCAAAAAAACTGTCTGAAAATGGCAATAGGACAAGGGGAGGGGCTCATTGCCGCCCCTACCCCTTGAAATCCCCCACCCTGCTAGTAAGAGCCCTAAGCGGGCGCCCAAGGATGTTGGGATTTCCTAAGGAAGTTGGGATGTCGATAGAATTATCATTATCTCAATCATAAGAAGTTTAAGGAATACCTTAAAAATCACAAATAACAAAGATTATAATTATAAAAAAAAGAGGTTTAACCTCTCTTTTTTTTACCATTTGTTCATATAATCAAAATCTTTCATATCGTTTTTAAAGCCGTTTAAAGCCTCTACATCAAGTTTTCCTGTATAGGCGTACTCTTCCATAACCATAACCAAATTAAGCCCAAAATTAGCCTGTATGACGTTTACAGCCACATCTCTTGCCTTATCCTTGCCATACCCTCTTTCTTTAACAAGGTAATCGCTTATATCATCTTCAGCTTTCGCATAAAAATAACTTTCAAGCCTTTTTAATCCCTCCAGCTTTGATAAGGACTTCTTAAGCTCATCATTCTTAGACTGAATCTGTTTATTTTCAAGGCTAATCAATTCCAAATCTTTTGACTTCTTTTCAATATCCTCTTTAAGAATCCTGTTAGATTCCAGATTAGCATAATATTCTCGCTCAATTTCCTTATATTTCTTAACTACATCAAGGCTTTCATAATCATTGACTATTATATCATATTTTGATTTTAAAGCCTTATTTTTCTCAATTTCCCTTTCAATTTCAAGGCTCTTGTCTTTCAAGCCTGAAACCTCTTTTTCCATATTAGCTAAAGTATTCTTTTTCTTGTCAATTTCCTTGTCAATTTCTTCAAATTCCTTAGCCCTTTCAGCCCTTTTCTTAATAAACTCCTCACGCTCCTTTTCAAGCTCCTCTATAAGTTCCTTTTGCTTTACCTGTCGCTTTAGCTTATTAATCATCTGTTGCCTTAAATCTTCCTGCACTTTTTCAAGAAAATTACTGTAATCATCGCTGTTTACATAATTTTCCCTTATAATCTTTCCAAGCTCCTTTTTATGCTCCCTTGTAAGACCTTTTCTCAATTCCTCTATATGCCTGTCATCAAGCCTTATTTCATTGACAGAATCCTGCAATTTTGAAAGCTCTTCAGAATAAGTTTTGACCGATTCATTCAAAACTCCCTTAAATCTTTCAAAATTCCTTTCAACTTCTTTCATTTTTTCCTTTTTCTTATTACCATTAATCCCCATAAAATCAAACTCTTTTAACATTTCGTCCATTGCCGAAATAGATTCTAGCAAAAGTTCCTTATGCTCCTTTAGTTCCTTTACACCATTTCTTTTCTTAAAATCCTCATCCCTTTGAATCAGCTCATCAATACCATAATTGTGATTCCTGCCTTTTTCCTTTTCATCAAAAGAAAAATCCTTGTCAACCCATTTTCTCATTGACTTCTGCAAAAAATCCCTGCCTAAATCCTGCCAACGTTCCATTTCAGCCTTATCAAAAACATTCCTTTGAGATACCCTCATTCTTAATCCCTTGTCAAATTCAGCAACTGGAACTCCTACAATATGCAAATGTGGACTGTCCTCATCATTATGAAAAGTACAGGAAATAACTTTTAAATTCGGAAACTCCTTATTTAGAAATTCCAAGTATTCTCGATAAACAAATTCCATTTTATGCCTGTCTTTTTCCCTTTCTTTCCAAAATTCCCTGTCAGCAACCTGTACTATCATTTCAGTTGCCATATTCTTTGACTTGTCATTTTCCAGCTTTTCAATATATCCCTCAACACCTTTAATTTGCCTGTCCTTACGTTTCCCCTCGTTATAATCCATAATTGCTGGTAAAATATGCTCCTTAATAACTTTTCTATAGGAATCAAGGTAACTTGAATCAGAGTTTATAAGCTCCTTAATATTTCCCCTGTATTTCTCCTTAATTTCCTCAAATAATCTTCTATTATGCTTTTCCATTTTAACTAAATATCCCAAACTTTTGACTGCATATTTCCCCACTCCTATATGCTGGGTACAACTAATCATAATTAACACCTCTTTGCCTAAAAAAATATCCCAATTTTTGATATTTTTCTTAAAAATTCAAATTTGTGCATAGTACGAACTCCTAATGTATCATATTGTAATCCCAATAATATTAAAATCACATTAACTTTCTGATTTTACCCCAATTTTTACCCATTTTCCCCTTGCTTATACACCCCCAATCTTTATTGTAACATTGGCAAAAAATAAAGCCAAATTCTTATATCGTAGAAATAAGAATCTTGCAATATTTTTTTATCAATGTTACCTCCCTAGCACTTTTGACACGTTGTGTCAAAGAGTTCGGTCGCTTTTTACTCCGTAAAAAGTCAGCTAATCAGAACTTCTCTAAATCCATTTCAATGATAAATTTCAGCTTGTCATTAATTTCATCATCATTTGCCAACATTAGCTCCTCTTTCCACTCTCCATATTCCTGCACTTTTTTATGGCACAGTTCCTTATAATTTTCATAATCCAAATTGCCACTTTCATACCTTTTTAGCAAGATTTCCTTTTCAATTTCCAGCATACGCTCTATTTTCTCAAATATTTCTTTTCTAGTCATTTTATTCTCCTTTAAAATAAAAAGTCTTCATCTTCTGTGTCATCTTCTTTCGGTGCTTCCCAAAAATTCTTATTCAATTCAGCAATTTCATTTCTTAATTCCGTTCTCCTCGATTCCATTTTTTCCCTTTCTAAATTTAAATGTTTTTGGAATCCTTTAATCTGTTCAATTCTGCTAAGATAAAATTTTTTTCTTGTCTTTCCTTTTGAATTTTCTAAACCAGTATAAAAATCTTGTAAATCACCCTCAAATGCCATTACTTTTTCATAATTTGAAGTTATATCATTCTCCAATTTCTCTTTTTCCTTAGTTAGCTTTTCAATTAAGAACAACACATTTTCAACTTCAAAATCTTTCAGTTTTTCTCCATTTTCTCTTTTTTCTTTTAATATTTCATCTTCAGTTTTTCCAATATATTTTTTCTTTTCTTCCCATTCAGGATTCACAACATCAATAACTTCAGCCTCTGTAATTCCCTTAACTTTTTTATAATAATTAGCTGGTATTTCTATTATTCTGTCCACTAACTCTCTTTGCTCCAGACCTCTTGTATTTTCATAAATTTCAGGCAAACTCCCTCTTATTTGTATAGGTCCAACATAATCTGAATATGTTCCCTCTCTCAAATACCCTTTATTAACATAAAAATGTATATCTTCCTCAGTTACCTTAAACCAAAATCCAAATCTTCTAAAAACTTGAGTCCTATCTTCCTCATTTTCCAAAATTTCTCCAGTAAATCTATCTTTTTTTACAGCCGTCAAATTTCTTACAAAATCTTCAAATGTTTGAATTGAATTAACAATATTAATAGTATTTGGCAACCTTACAGAGCCATATTTTATATTGTATCTTTCATTAGTAACATTAGGATTAAAAGCCTTAAAAACATTTCCTCTTGTTGAAAAAGAGGCAATTAAATCTCCAGCTCTAAAATCATTCCAAAGTATAATAGGCTGTCCGTCATAACCCTCAAATTTAGCGTCCCCAGCCATAAATATAGCCTCATCTTCAGATAAATTAGGATAATAAGTTTTAGCAAAATATTGAGCAAGTTCATAAGATAAAGCACTTTTTCCAAGTCCAGATTCACCAGTTACATAAAAATTATTTCTAAATTTAGGCATTTCTGCTTTTCTAGTTATATATTCCTTTCTTCTTTGACTCAATTCTTTATAATCGTCTGAATACGCATAAGAATTTTCAAGTTCACACTCTCTTAAAGTTTTACCCAACATCAAAACTTCATAACGAAACCTTTCTTTTATATCCATACCACTCAAACCTTTTGCTTTACTAACAAAATAATTTTCAATTTCCACAATATAATCAAAATTAGAACGTACTTCATTACGAGGATATTCATATTTACAATCAATTATAGCTTTTTCAGTTTCGTGGGTTAAATAAGCTACACAGTCCATAAAAGCACCTTTTCCATTCGGTGTCTTTATTTGATTATTAGGTACTCCAAATATTTTAGAAATTTGAGATATGCTTTTCTGATTTTTACATTGAATTACAATATGCCAATGTTTAGCTTTTAATTTACCTTTGTCATCAACATCTTTATCGTGTAAAATATAAGCCCATTTTACAAAACCTTTTTCATTTTCAAATATTTTTTTTATTTGTTCCTCATTTAACAAAGATTCTCCTGTCTTCGGATGTACCATTTGCTGGGTAAAATTAAAAATTCTACTCCTTTTACTTCCACCGTTTTTTTCTTTTTCTTCATTTTTTACTGTTTCCATTTTTCTTCTCCATTTCCTTTTTTCAGGTATTGCATAAAAGATAACCCCTGATTTTTTTTTTAAATTACTGCTTTAAAAGTACTGCTCAAATTCCACCTTTTTTTGAGCATATTGTAAAAAAAACAAACATACATTTTATAAGTATTTTATCACATTTTTGAGCAGTTGTAAAATTTATTTTGAGCAGTTGAGCAGTTAGAAACTCGCCACTCACACAAGCACCGAGTGGCGATGTAGAGCGAGTTTGAGGTTGTTTTGAGCAGTTGAGCAGTAGTTTTTAAAACTTTTACAACCTTTTTCAAATCTCACTTTTTGTAAAAAATCCCCTACCAATCGGCTTTATTTACAGTTCAATACCTTTTCATAAAAAAACTACTACTTTGAGTATACTTAGTTTTGTTGTTTTTTACTAAGTTATACACAGTTTATACTAAGCCGTTACACAGCTTATTTTTTCTTTCTTTCCTCATATTTTTCCATAAATTCCTCATCATCAACTTTTATAACATTCGTTATAGGAAATACCTCATATAATTTCTTTTTATCGTAAACATCTTTAAAATACTCCTCAAACGGCACATCGCTTAACACAATGTTTACCTCATTCTGAATATAGATATTAAAGACACCTGTTTTCCTAAAAGATGTTAAAAATCCAATTTCAGCTCTGAATAAGTCCATAAACTCCAGCTTTTCAAGACTATTGTAGATAATTACAGGCTGTCCGTCATATCCTTTTAGCCCAAAATCCTTTTCCCTTATATTATAGCTGTTTACATAAAATATTAACTCCTTTTCCTCAAAGTCTGGATATAACGAACGAGCCAATATCTTTGAATACAGTAAAGGACTGATTCCCTGCTTTCCGTAGATGAAATAATTTAAACGTTTGTTAGCTCCATTGTCTTGCAGATAACTTTTTCTTAATTCCTGCAAAACTATTTCATTCTCTAAATAAAGCTCCTCATTTTCCTTTTGGCACTCCCTTAATGTCTTTCCTTTGTAAAGCACGTCAAACTTCATTGACTCCAGTTCTGACAAGTTATCTTTACTAGCCTTTTTCAATCTCCTCTTCTCATATTCTGCAATTTCCTCAATCCAGTCAAAATTAGATTTAATTCTGTCTTTTTCATAGTACATCAAAGCAAATTCCTTGCCATATTTACCGTTCAAAGTGTCATATATGGATTCTATAAACACATCTTTTCCTGTATGTTTAGTTGCTAAAAATCCCCCAAACCAATTTTCAACCTTTATTTTTTCAATATTAGATGAAAACCTCATAATTAACCAAGTTCCCCCAAATTCAAAGTCATCTTCTCCAATAAGCTGATATGGAATCTCAACATAAAGCCACTCCTTTATGCTTCTGTGATTAAGTCCATTCTTAATTATATTTTCTATTTTATCATCCATAGCATTACCCACATTTTCAAAAAAAATACTGAATATGCGACCTCTTTCAACTGTTGTCATATATATCACTCCTTTTATTATTAATTTCAATAGTATTATACAATGTTTACTCATATTTGTCAATATTAATTTTATAATTTTTGAGTTTTTTATATACTTTTTTCAACTGTTATCTTTTATGCAACTTGAGTAAATGCCTATAATACTTAGTTTATAACTTCCTCTCTTTCCTTTTCGGCTAGCAGACATTATACCAAACTTTTTTGAAAAGTAAAGGGTGGGCTACGCCCATCTTACAG
>ERZ772971.1351-NODE-1351-length-14334-cov-5.590097_pt1 | contig 14334 bp, 11 predicted proteins | sample MGYA00511943_ERZ772971 | MGnify/ENA primary metagenome ERZ772971 (study PRJEB29015, sample SAMEA2737929) | human oral metagenome | biome: human oral; feature: human-associated habitat; material: dental | place: China | collected 2144 ... | reverse complement strand
GTCGTTCCGTTCAGCAACAGGCTGACGTGCGGATTCTGGGTTGTTCAGGACTGACTACTTCAGTCAAGGCTGTTCCGTCTGTTTCCGTCACCTATGCTCAGAGCGGGGTGTCCACCAAGGCCAATGAGCTTGGCATGCGGCCCATGCAGGAGCGTGCGTACGAGAAACGGGGGGAGCAGTATCTGTTGATCAAATCTCCGCCCGCCTCGGGCAAAAGCCGGGCGCTGATGTTCATTGCCCTGGATAAACTGTACAACCAGGGCTTGAAGCAGGCCATTATCGTGGTGCCCGAGCGCTCCATCGGTTCCAGTTTCAACGATGAGCCGTTGAAGAAGTATGGCTTCTGGGAGGACTGGCATATTGAACCGAAGTGGAACCTGTGTAACGCGCCCGGCAATGATGGTGGGGGCAAGGTTCAAGCGGTTGGGCGCTTTCTGGAGAGTAGTGATCGGGTGCTCGTTTGTACGCATGCCACCTTTCGTTTCGCGGTGGAGCAGTATGGAGTTGAGGCATTTGATGACAGGCTGATTGCAGTTGATGAGTTTCATCATGTTTCATCAAATCCGGACAACAAGCTTGGGTTGCATTTGGGGCAGTTTATCGATCGGGGAAAGACACATATCGTTGCCATGACGGGATCATACTTCCGTGGTGACGCGGAAGCGGTGCTCTCTCCGCAGGATGAATCAAAGTTCGAGACGGTAACCTACACTTACTATGAGCAGCTCAATGGTTATGAGTATCTGAAGCGTCTTGACATCGGCTATTACTTCTACAACGGCGCGTATGTGGATGACATTCTCAAGGTGTTGAATCCGTTCGAAAAAACGATCATTCACATACCAAATGTCAATTCTCGTGAAAGTACGAAAGACAAGATTTGCGAGGTGGAAGACATCATTTCCGCGCTGGGCGCCTGGGAAGGAAGGGATCCCGAAACGGGCTTTCAACTGGTTCGGCTAGCGGACGGCACCCTGCTGCGGGTGGCAGATCTTGTGGATGATGACCCGAAGAAGCGTGACCAGGTTGCTGCATCGCTCAAGGACTCCAGCCAGAAGAACAACCGTGATCATGTGGACATCATTATTGCGCTGGGTATGGCCAAGGAGGGATTTGACTGGATCTGGTGCGAGCACGCGCTGACGGTGGGCTATCGTGCCAGCCTCACTGAAATCGTTCAGATCATCGGTCGGGCTACCCGTGATGCACCAGGCAAGACTCGTGCCAGGTTTACGAATCTGATTGCAGAACCTGACGCTTCGGAGGATGCTGTTACTGAGGCTGTCAACGACACACTCAAAGCCATCGCGGCAAGCCTGCTGATGGAGCAGGTACTCGCTCCGCGCTTCGAGTTCCGGCCCAAGAGTCCGGATAACACAGCTACGCCGGGGTTCGATTATGGTGATGGAGGCTATAACCCTGATCAATGCAATGTTGGGGTCAATACCCAAACCGGGCAGGTCCAGATTGAAATCAAGGGCCTGGCCCAGCCCAAGAGCCCCGAGGCAGTTCGTATCTGCAACGAAGACCTGAACGAGGTGCTTGCTGCATTTGTGCAGGACAAGCCGAGCGTTGAACGGGGGGTTTTTGACCAGGAGCTTGTACCCGAGGAAATTACTCAGGTTCGTATGGGCAAGATCATTCGTGACAAGTATCCAGAACTTGATCTTGAGGACCAGGAGGCCGTTCGGCAGCACGCTATCGCTGCTCTCAATATGGTGCAACAGGGCGCAAGTTCAGCTGCAGCCGATGATGGTCAGGTTACCGATCGTGACCGTAGCGTCACAGGAGGGGGACTGGATACCGATGCTTCGCCCAACACGGCGCTCATTGATGGCGTTCGCTGTTTCGTGATGAACGTGCGGGAGTTGGATATCGACCTGATCGACCGTATAAACCCGTTTGCGCAAGCCTACGCTATTCTGGCCAAGTCCATGAGCGAGGACAGCCTGAAGCAAGTTGCGGCGCTTATTTCCGCCAAGCGAACAAACATTTCACCCGAAGACGCGAAGGTGATTGCTGTTGCGGCGGTCAAGTTCAAACGGGAGCGCGGCAGGGTCCCGTCCCCAACGTCGCAGGACGCCTATGAAAGGCATCTTGCCGATGGTGCGGCTGCCTTCATGCGGTTCAAGAAGGAAGGGCGATATGAGCAAAACTGATCTTGATGACCTGGTAAGTGAACTCGAGGAGTTCGCGCCGCCCGAGAAGAAAGGTGGGCGCTCTGCCAGGGATGAGCGTGTCATTGCTGGCTTCGAGGACATCCAGCGATTTGTCGAGAAGCATGGGCGGCTTCCGCAACATGGTGAAGGCCGGGATATCTTTGAGCGGCTGTACGCGGTTCGGCTTGACCGTATTCGCGCATTGGATGACTGTCGGGAGCTGTTGAAGCCGTTGGATCATCAGGGGCTTCTGGCAGGCGCAGAGGGGAGCGTCCCTGTCGATTCTGATTCAATCGATGTGGATGACCTGGCTTTTGAACTGGCAGGACAGGCTGACGAGAACGACATCACAGTGCTTCGTCACGTCCGATCGACTGCGGAGAGGAACGCTGCTGAGGACGTTGCCAACCGGAAGCGTTGTGAAGACTTCGAGTTGTTCAAGCCGTTGTTCGACCGTGTGTTGGTTGACCTGGAAACGGGTCTGCGCCAGTCACTGCGCATCACGGCAGGCGAGCGCGAGGTTAGTGTAGGGGACTTCTTTGTCCTCGACGGCGTCGTGGTGTATGTGGCCGAGGTTGGCAAGGTGTTGAAGAAAACTGCGGGTGAGCGAGACCGGCGTTTGCGCTTGATCTTTGCGAACGGCACCGAGAGCAACATGCTGTTGCGCTCGCTGCAGCGGGCTTTCTACGACGATCCCGGGGCGCGCAGGCTTGGTTCGCCAGAGGTTCAAGCCGGGACGCTGTCGTTGGGCGATGAGCTGGAGGCAGATGACGTGGAGAGTGGCACGATCTACGTACTGCGTTCCCTGTCCGACGATCCCTACGTTGCCCAGCATCGGGACATCATCCACAAGGTTGGTGTGACTGGGGGGAGGGTAGAGACGCGTATTGCCAATGCAGAGCATGAGGCAACCTATCTGCTCGCCAAGGTCGAGGTGGTGGCCACCTACAAACTTGCTGCCATCAATCGGACCAGGATGGAGAAGCTGTTGCATCGGCTCTTCGCACCGGCGCGCCTGGATGTCACCATCAAGGACCGGTTTGGGCACCCTGTTCGTCCGGAAGAATGGTTCCTGGTGCCACTGTTTGTCATTGATGAGGCCGTGGCGCGCATCAGAGACGGCAGTATCACTCAATACACCTATGATCCGAAAGCAGCCAAGCTGGTGAAGGGGTAGGAGCACCTTGCCTTTCGATGGGTTTCAGGCGGCTCACTTTGTAGAGAATTGGTGTTAAATAGTGCAAAACATCTGTGTTGGTGATTGTCTTTCCGGTCTTGCACCATGAATGGTCGGCGGGGGCGAGTCATCATGGGTGCCGTATGATGAAAAACCCCTACTGGAGCTGCCATGAATACTGCAACTACCACGCCGGATCCTCTGATCCACGAAGATCCTGACGTAGAGAAAGAGCCGGGTTACACGGAGTGGCTCCGCGAGAAGCTCGCCCGTGCCATGGCCGAGATGGGGCCAGGCAAGGGTCATGATCAGGTCATGGCGGAGATTCGCCAACGGATCCTGTCCCGGCTTCATTGATGGAGCGGGCACCGCTTCAGATGCACTGCACTGGCATACACGGGCGTGACATGCTCTGACCCTCCCGCCCGCTCCGGTTTTGCATGATCAGTCAGAATAGGGCCATCCAACCGGGATCTCTTCATGACTGACAAGAACGCTTCTGCTTCCTCGGCGCCGTCTTCTGACCCTGCTGGCCAGGCATCGTCGTCTGCTGCGCCGGCTGCCGGCAAGGTTTCAAACCCCCAGCTCGGCATCCGCTTCCTGTACCGCGAACTCTGGCGCTTTGCCGCCGGGCGGCGCAGCACGCTGATGTGGGCCGTGATCCTGCTGATCGGCTCGCAGGGCTTCAAGCTGGCCGTGCCGGCGCTGGCGGGTTCGGCCATCAACACGCTGCAGGCACAGGGCATCGATGGTCTTTCGCAGGCCGGGCAGATGCTGCTGCTGGTGTTTCTGGCCACGCTGGCCAGCTGGCTGATGCACGGGCCGGGGCGCATTCTGGAACGCAACGTGGCGCTGGTGGTGCGCCAGCGCGTGTCCACCGACCTGATGGAACGGCTGTATGCGGCGCCACTGGGCTGGCATGAAGCGCAGCACGGGGTGGAAACGGCGCACCGGGTGCAGCAGACCACGCGGGCGCTGTACGACTTTGCGCAGAGCCAGTTCATCTACCTGCAGAGCGTGGTGCGGCTGGTGGGGCCGGTGGTGGCGCTGTGGTTCATCTCGCCGTGGGTGGGCGGGGTGGCGGTGGTGGGCTATCTGCTGCTGGCGGCCATCATCGTGTCGTTCGACAAGATCATGATGCGGCTGGCGCGCGAGGAGAATGCGGCCGACCGCGAATACTGGGCCAGCCTTTCGGACGGGCTGGTCAACGTGCTGTCGGTGCTGGCACTGCGGCTGCAGCGCGGGGTGCTGAAGCTCGTCGACACAAGGCTGGATGCGGTGTTTGCGCCGGTCAGGCGGGCCATCGTCTACAACGAGGGCAAGTGGGCCACGGTGGATCTGCTCAACTGCGTGCTGTGGATCGTGCTGCTGTCGCTGTATGTGTGGCTGTCGATGCAGGGTGTGGTGCCGGCCGGGCCGGAGGTGCAGGCGGCTGCCGATGCAGCGACGCAAGGGGCTGCAGGGGCGGCCGGGCAGGTCGCGGGGGCTGCCGGTTCCGTGGCCGGTGCCGCAGGTGCCGGCGCCCAGGCGGCAGGCGCAGTGGGTCAGGCCGCGACGCAGGCCGTGGAAGGGGTACGCATCGGCAACCTGTTCATGGTGTACGAATATGCGCTGCAGGCGGGCAGCGTGATTACCGGTGTGGCGGCACATTTCCAGTCGCTCACGCGCCAGAAGGTCGATTACACGAGCGGTGACGAGATTCGCGCGCTGCCGCTGGCCGAGGGGGCTTCGTCGTGGGCCTATGTGTCGCAGGCTGGCGTTTCGGCCCATGCACAGGTGCAGGAAGCGCGTGCTCCACACCTGCCGGCCGACTGGCAGCAGCTTTCGCTGGAGGGCGTGGTGTTCGAGCGTCCGCCGCTGGATCCGGACAATCCGGAGTCGGCCGGCGGTTCGCTGACCGGGGTGGATCTGACCCTGCAGCGGGGCAAACGTTACGCGCTGGTCGGCCCCAGTGGCTCGGGCAAGACCACGCTGCTGCGGCTGCTGGCCGGGCTGTATGCACCGGGGGCCGGGCAGCTGCGGGTGGATGGCAGCGGTCCGCTGCCGGCACCGGGTATTGCGCCGGCCCTGCGCCACATGGCCACACTGCTGCCGCAGGATGCCGAGCTGTTCGGCGGCACGCTGCGGGAGAACCTGGTGATGGCGGACGCGGCGGCTGGTGCCGTGGATCCGACGGAGCCGGGGCATGCGGGGGCACAGGGCCCGAACCAGCGTGCGGTGCCAAAGGGTTCGAACCAGACTGCGGCACGTTTGAACCAGACTGCGGCACCCGCTGGGCTGGAGGCGGGACCGCGGGGTGTGCAGGAGGCGAATGCCGCTGCACCAGGCACGCGGGGCATGTCCGGTGTCGTTGCTGCCGATGGTTCGCTGCTGGCCCAGGAAGCCGCGCTGGACCAGCCGGCCGAGCTGCGCTACCAGCAGGCGCTGGACATTGCGCAGGCATCGGCCTTCGTGGCGAAGATGCCCGGCGGGCTGGATGCGAAGATCACGGCGCGCGGGGGCAACCTGTCGGGCGGGCAGCGCCAGCGCGTGGCCATTGCCCGCGCGCTGGTGGCGGCCGAGGCCAGCAGCCTGCTGCTGCTGGACGAGCCCACGTCGGCACTGGACCCGTCCACCGAGGCGGCGCTGGTGGCGGACTTCTTCGAGGCGCGGCGTGATGCCACCATCATCGCGTCCATCCACCGGCCGTCGCTGCTGCCGCACTTCGATGCCATCATCCTGGTGGAGGCCGGACGGGTGGTGAGCACGGGCCGGCTGGGCGAGATCCACACCAGCTCCGCCCAGCTCAACAGCTTCCTGAAGCAGGGCGAGGAGGCTGCGGCCCTGCTGAAGAGCGTGTCGGGGCATTGAGGGGGCGGGAAGGCATGCGGACTGTGGACGCAGTGCCCGCTGGCGTGATCCGGCCGGCGCAGCGCTTGATGGTGCATCGATGGCAGCCGGTCGTGAACATGGCGCCTGAACGACAGGGCGTTCTTGCCGGTGTTGTTTTTCAGGGGGGATGTCGCCATGTGTGACACCGTTCAGCGGTTTTGAGCCACCGTGCTGGTCACGTGGGATCAAGGTCGCTACAATGGTTGTATAAATACACAGTCTTTGTATGAAGAGGCTGTATTCATTCGGGCTTTCTGCCCGGTTCGGACGCCCGTTGCTGCGGGCAGGCAGGCTGCAATGTTCAAGGAAGTCAAAACAGCCCAGGTTGCTGCCTTCTTTCTGGCAAAGGCGCCCGGGCACAGAATGCCGCATCTGAAGCTCATGAAGCTGCTCTATCTGGCAGACCGGGAATCGATGCGTGAGACGGGTTACCCCATGTCATGGGACCGGCTGGTATCCATGCCGCATGGCCCCGTCCTGTCCACCACGCTCAGCCTGATCAACGGCTATGTCGAGCCGTCTCCGGGGGGATGGGAGGACTGGGTTGCCGACAAGGAAGACCACCAGGTGTCCCTGCGGCGCGAGGTCACGACAGACGATCTCGATGAGCTGTCGCCGGTTGAAATCGATATTCTCGGGCGAGTCTGGCAGCGCTTTGGCGAGATGGGGGCGTGGGAGATCCGCAACTGGACGCATGACCATTGTGCCGAGTGGGAGGATCCCAACGGGTCATCCCGGGTGATCCCTTACGAGAAGCTGGCCATGGCCGTTGGCTACGATGAAAAGGTTGCCCACGAAATCGCTGCCGACATTCGTGAGCAGGAACGCCTGGACCAGCTCTTTGCAACACGCTGAGCAGGGGGGCAGAGGGTATAGAATGTTCGGTAGCCGCCGCCGGCACGGGCATCTGCCTGTTGGGTGTCTGCGTGCTCCATGTGCAGCACGCGCCCCCGGTCAGGGCATGACCCGGGTCTGTGCCCGTCTTCTTCCTTCTCTTCATGGAGTGCATCATGATCCAGTTCCAGCTCCCCGACATGACCTGTGGCCACTGCTCCAAAACGGTCACGAACACGGCCCAGCAGGTCGAGCCGGGTGTGCAGGTCGACATCGACCTGGAAAGGCACGTGGCCACCATTCACAGCAATGGTGACAGGGCCGCATTTGCGAAGGCACTGACGGAAGCAGGTTATCCGCCCGCCAACTGATGCGTACCCCTGCAGATCGCGTCCGGCACCTGCTGCTGTTCGAGGTGTCGGCGCTGGCCATTCTGGTGCCCATCGGCACCATTTTTTTCGGCTTCGATCCGCTCAACATCGGGTCGCTGGGCATCACCACGGCCACCATTGCGGCCGTGTGGAATTATCTCTACAACTGGGGCTTCGACCATGCCCTCAAAAGGCTCACCGGCTCGGTGCACAAGCGCATGCGCGTGCGGGTGCTGCATGCGGTGCTGTTCGAGCTGGGGCTGGTGGTGATGCTGGTGCCGCTGATCGCCTGGTGGCTGGACATGACGCTCTGGGAAGCGCTGGTGGCCGACATCGCTATCGTGGTGTTCTACGTGGTGTTTGCCTTCGTGTACAACATCATCTACGACCGCGTGTTTCCCATTCCCGAAGGAACGAAGGGCGAGAAAACCTCCCTGGGCTCATGAGGTCTGAAACCCGGGCGCGCGAACACGCCCGTTTTCATGGCATTTTTATCCTGGTTGCCTGGTTGCCCGGACAGACGGGTGCGCGGGAAGCGATGCGTCGCCGGGGCAGGGGGCTGGGACTGTATCTGCACATGCATGACGCTGGTGTCTGCTATGCCCGCATGAACTGCAGCGCCTTCGCGTCGAAATTGCGCAGTCCGGGCAGGGCCTCCAGCAGGCCGCTGTCCGATACGCCAAACCATCGGCCCAGCGCCGCGGCATACTGCTCCACCGAATAGCGCGGCACCAGCCGGCCGTGGATGTCGTTGGCGCCGTTGAGGTCGAACTCCGGAAATGTGCCATACAGCCGTCCGCCCTGTACGGCACCGCCGGCCACCAGGTGATGGCTGCCCCAGCCGTGGTCGGTGCCGGCGCCGTTGCTGCGCATGCTGCGGCCGAAGTCCGAGGCGGTGAAGAGCGTGACCTGGTCTTCCACGCCCAGCACCCTCATCTGCCGTGCAAAATGGGCGAGCGTCTGGTCGATCTGTGCGAGCAGCTTGTTCTGGGTGTTTTTCTGGCCACTGTGGGTGTCGAAACCGCCCAGGCTGATGAAGAACACCTGCCGCCGCACACCCAGGTTCTGCCGGCTGGCAATGATGCGCGCCACGGTGCGCAGCTGTTCGATCACCGAATTTTTATGGCCATCCAGCCGGTTCTGCGGCACGGCCAGCAGGCGTGAATCGTTTTCGTCGATCAGGGCGCTGCGCATGCGTTCCTGATACTGCAGCGTGCGTTTGTACAGTTCACTGTAGGTTTTTTCCAGCAGGTTGCTGCCGGCTGGTTCCAGATTCAGGATGTCGCGCAGCGGAGCGCCGTTGTTGTCGATGCCCCCCAGCGGCATGTCGGACTGCACGAAGCCGATCTTGCCGGTCAGCGGCACGCTGTACGGGTTGACGCGCTGGCCACTGAGCCAGGCGGCGGCACTGCTGGCGGTGGAAATGGCGCTGAAGAAGGGTGCCGTGGCGTTGTAGCTGTCGGCCAGCAGGCCGGCCAGATTGCCACCCCAGCCGGCGCGGCTGCCTTCGGGCGAGAAGGTCTGCCAGGTGGCCTGCTGGTCGTTGTGCGAGAACAGCCGGTCCGGGTAACGCTTCTGCATCCGGCGGTATTCGTCGGGCGTGATCGGCTCGATCAGCGGGCCGACGTTGGCGACGAAGGCCAGTTTTTTCTGCTCGAACAGGGTGCGGGTGTCGGTCAGCGCCGGGTGCAGGGCAAAGGTGCCGCTGTTGCCGAAGGCAGACAGGTTGTCGGGGCTGATGGGCAGCAGGCCGCCATTGACACCCGGGTCGGGCATGCCGATGCTGTCACCACGCAGGTTGCGGTAACGTTCCCACGAACGGCCGCTGGTGGCCACCAGGGTGTTGGCCTGATCGTTGCCGCCGTACATGAACAGGCAGATCAGCGCCTTGTAGTCGTCACTGCCGGCGCTCTGGGCGGCGGCCGCACCGATGTGGGCCAGGTTGACGGCAAAGGCAGCCGGGCCGGTCAGCGCCAGCCCCAGGGCCGAACGCAGCAGGCGGCGGCGGCTGTGGTCGTGGTGGTCGCAGTCGTGGTCGTGCTGTTCGGAGTTCATGGCTTTCCCTATTTGAGAACAAGGTAATCTGTGGACAGCAGCGCCATGTACAGCGCCAGCGAGGTGCGGCGACGGTGGATGTTGCGGGTGTTCTCGTCCGTGCGGCGGTAGTTGTACTGGATGGTGTTCAGTGCGTTGCGGATGGTCTGGCGGGTATTGGTCTGCATCTGGCCGCTGAGCATCAGCACGTCGATTTCATCGATCAGCGCATCGATGTCGCCCGCCTTGTTCAGCAGCGAATCGATGTCCAGGCGAATTTCCCGTTTTTTCTCGCCACACTGGGTGTTGCCCGGATCGGCAATCATGTTGCCCAGCCCCACCAGACAGGGTGAGGTGGCGCCGATGAAACGGTCCAGATAATCGGCATAGCCGGCCACGCTGCTCTCGTGCAGGATCTGCATTTCCGGGGCAACCAGTCCTGCCCTGGCAATGGGCGTGCCCGCCGGGGTGAAGCCCGGCCGGTAGAAATTGAACACCGAGGGCGAGCGCATGGCGGTCTGGTTCAGGTTGCCCGGCACTTCGGTGATGCCGAGCGGCCAGTTGCCGGTCAGCGAGGTGGCGTTGAAGGCGCGCATCAGGTGCGTGAAGCGCAGCAGCGGCTCGCGGATGCGGCCCCAGCCGGCCTGCTGGCGGGCGGTGGTGTTGCGGGCTTCGGGGTCGAGCAGCACGGCCCGGATGACGGCCTTCATGTCACCCCGCACGCCGTTGCCATTGTCGTTGAAGGCGCTTGCTACACGCTTGACATAGGCGGGCGAGGGGGTGGTGGGGACCAGCCGCTGGATCATCTGTCGCCCGAAGAAGGGGCCGACGTTGGGGTGGTTGAACAGCGTGTCCAGCGCCACGGTGATGTCACCCATGGTGCTGCTGGAGCCGGCGGCAATGGTCTTGCCCAGAAAACGTTTTTCCAGCGTGGAATGGTACTGGTCGTAGGTGACCATCGGGCGCATCTCGGCGTCCTTCAGCGCATCCAGACAGGCCGAGGTGCGGAAGAAGCAGCCGTGCGAGCGGGCGTTGCCACTCCAGCTCAGGCCGGTGAACACCCGTGCCAGCCCCATCACGTCGTCGTTGCCGTAGGTGGGAATGGGGCGGCCGTTGCCGTCCTTTTTGACGGTGCCGTCGGTGTTGAGCTGTTCGAGGCCGATGGTGAAGAGCTGCATCACCTCGCGGGCATAGTTCTCGTCCGGGGCCTGCGTGAGTTCACCGGCCGAGTTGTAGCGTTCCTTCTGGTTGCCGATGTGGGTGAGATACACGCCCATCATCGGGTGCAGGGTCACGTCCTGCAGCAGCTGGCGAAAATTGCCGAAGGCGTTGCGGGCCAGCATGTCGTAATAGCTGGCCACCCCCTTCGGATAATGGCTGGCATCGCCACTGGACGACACCACGAAGATCTGGGACAGCGAATACGCAATGCGCTGGCGCAGCTGGTCGTGCTGGGTGGTGGCGTACCACCAGGCGTCGTGGGTGTCCTGCAGCTTGCGGTCGTTGCCACGGCGCGCCTGCCAGGTGTTCATGATGTTCACCAGCGAGGTGCCGCCCTTGCCGAACTGCTGTTCGATCCAGGCATTGGCGGTGCTGCCGGTGAGGGTGGTGATGTCGCTGGGCGAGGGGCCGAAGCTGGCCTGGGCGAGGAAGCGGCTGGCTTCCCTGCGGCTGCCCAGCGTCCAGTCGGGGTAGGCGATGCCGCCGCTGGAGACGGCTTTCTGGACATCGCTGCGGTCGTTGCCGGCGGGGTTGTTGCTGGTGAGGCTGGCTGCCACGCTGCTGCCTGCTCCCATACTGGCAGCAGCATCCCGGCGCAGGGTGCCGCTCTGGTCCGATGGGTTACCGTCCGGGGATTCGTCGCTGGCCAGCAGGCCGGATGCCCCTGCACCACGGTCACCGGTCCCGAAGCCCGACAGGGCTTCCCCGTTGTCATAGCGCGCCCAGACATCGGCCTGATGGCCACTGGCATCGGTGCTGCCGGCCGGGGTTGCGGAGGCGTCGCCCGTACCTGGGCGCAGCGGGTTCACGGCTGGCTGCAGGCCGTTCTGGCCGCCCGGCCGCGCGCCCTGGGCGCCGGAGGAGGGCGCCGTGTCGCTTCCTCCACCGCCACCGCAGGCGGTCAGCAGCAGGGCCACGGCGGTGGCCAGCAGGGTCTGGCGGCAAACGGGCAGACGGGGGAGGCAGGTCATCACGGGATCCTTGTTGCCGGGGAAGCGATCCCGGGCGTCGGGAGAACAAAGGGGGAAAATTGTTAGCCTAGCGTGACATTGTTGTTTTTTTGATGAGCTGGTTGATGACCGGCAGGGCATGGGGGACGGAAGGCTCTGTCTTGCTTGCCGGGGCGAGCAGCCTTGCCTGTACGGGGCGCTTTGTCAGTGCACGGCCGGGGCGGGCACGGGGACGAATGCGTCCATGACATGCTCTGGTACGGCAGGCAGGAAGCGGCAGTTGCAAGCAACAGGGGAGGGGCAGACGGTGGATTGGCAGGAGGGGCTGCCGGTGGTCTTGCAACAGGGAGGGCAGCAGACGGTACACGACAGGCGAGGCAGTGATTTGTATCGGATGGGTCATACAGGCAGGTACCTGACAGTCCGTGTTACACCTGACCTGTTCCATTGTTGGCCTGTCAGAGTAAACTTGGCTGACAGTACCGACGGTTCCCGATCGTCGGCTGGCGCATGTTACGAACCCGTTCGACCTCGTGGTAGCGAAAGCGTCCATGACACGTACTGAACAAACCGTTTTGGGCGCTGTGTGTGGTTTGCCTGCCCAATCGTTCTGGTTTGTCCATCTGGCCGATGGCGGGGGTACGGCAGTTCCGGTAGGCTGGAGTTCCCGTATTTGGATGTATCAGAGGAGATTCTTCCCATCATGATTCCACGTTCCGTTTCCGTTCTGGCGCTGACGGCGCTGCTGGGAGCCTGTGCCGGTATCGGCCAGAAGGATGCCATCGATTCGCAGGCCGGCAAGCCGGTGCGGGTCTGCACCGAAGAGGGTGGCTGCAACAGTGTGTCGCGTGCCGATCTGCGCAGGGAGCGGTTGCCGGAGCCGCCGACGCAGGAAGAGGCGCGCATTGCCTCGCTGGAAGCGAAGGCACAGGAAGATCCGCGGGCAGCCTTCGATCTGGCGCTGCGCTTCTTCCGGGGTGACGGTATCACGCGCGACACCTACAGGGCCATCACCTGGATGCGCAGCGCGGCCGAACGCGGCAACACGAAGGCGCAGGTGGCCCTGGGCCGCTTCTATCTGAGCGGTGTCGAGGAAATGGGTGCCGATCCGGCAGAGGCCGAATCCTGGCTGTCGGCCGCTGCCGGCAAGGGTGACGCCGAAGCAACCAGACTGCTGGCCGAGGCCCAGAAGGCCAAGGCTGATGACATTGCCTGGCGGCGCTGGGTAGATGCCCACCGCGCGTTGTGGCTGGGCTACTGGTGGAATGCCTACCACTACTACACGTATTGGTCGGCCGGCAGTTGGCTGTACTACTGAGCAGTGGGTGGGATGCGCCGGGGCCGCCTGCCCGCTGGCGCATCCCGCCGGTCGCAGGGCCGGATGGCTGTGATGAAAGGCTGTGGCAGGCTCTTGGGGCGGGCTCTGGATACTGGGCGGGCAAAGCGGATTTCCGGCAGGTGGCGCAGGTCACCGGCCGTCACGGAGAACGGCCGTTCTTCGGGGAAGCAGGTGCTGGAGGTGCTGGGCATGCCGGGGTGCAGCGCCTGCTTCCGGCGTTTCTGCCGCAGGACAGCCGTGCCGGAGGGTACGGGTTGCCCTGCGATGCTGATGTTTTAGATTGATCTGATAAGGATTATTCCGATGTTGACGAAGAAATTTGTGCGGGGTGCACTGGTTCTGGCTTCCATGACGGCACTGGCCGGATGTGCAGCGGCGGGCAACATGCTAGGCGGTTCGGTCACCAAGGGTAACAGCCCCAGTGATTCCCGCGGGGGCGCGGCCGGCAGTTCCAGCACCAATGCCAATGCCTCGCTGGAGCGCTGCCAGGCACCGTTGGGCACCATCGCCATGGATGATGGCCGGGATAAGGACTGGTACTCGGCCTTTGGCGAAGCCACCAAGGTCACGACGATCGAACCGCTGCTGCGCCTGGCCGTGCAGCAGTCGAACTGCTTCGTCATTACCTCCATCGGCAACAGCCGCACCGAAGCCAAGATTGCAGCCATTACGGACAGACAGCGCAATTCGGGCGAGTTCCGTGCCGGTTCCAAACAGCAGAAGGGCCAGCGCGTGGCGGCCGACTACCTGATGGAACCGTCGATCATCATCGACAACGATTCCACTGGCAAGGTGGCCGGTGGTCTGGTGGGCATTTTCTCGCCGCTGGCCGGTGCGCTGGCAGGTTCGGTGGAACAGAAGGTGTCGGTGGTGACGCTGTCGCTGTATGACATCCGTTCGGGCGTGCAGATCTCGGCCTCCGAGGGCAATGCCACGGCGTCGAACTATGGGGCTGCCTTTGGCGCGCTGGGTGGCAGCATGGCCGGTGGTCTGGCGGGCTTTTCGCGCACGCCGGAGGGCAAGGCCACGGTGGCTGCCTTCATGGACGCCTACAACAACATGGTGATCTCGCTGCGCGAGTACAAGGCGCAGCAGGTCAAGGGCGGCCTGGGCCGCGGTGGCGTGCTTAAGGTCGGTGACTGACGCAAGGGTCCGTTTGTCGACGGACCGGACGATGAAACCCACCTGTCATGGGGAAGGGATGTTTCCCATGACAGGCGGCGTCAGGACAACAGAAAGGCCGCGACGGTTGCCCGTACGCGGCCTTTCTGTGCCTGGGTTCGGCGGACGCCCCGCAGGGCGCCCGTGAGGACTGGCAGGGAAGGACTTACATGTCCATGCCCATGCCGCCCATGCCACCCATACCGCCCATGCCAGC
>ERZ772971.1350-NODE-1350-length-14340-cov-4.203570_pt1 | contig 14340 bp, 13 predicted proteins | sample MGYA00511943_ERZ772971 | MGnify/ENA primary metagenome ERZ772971 (study PRJEB29015, sample SAMEA2737929) | human oral metagenome | biome: human oral; feature: human-associated habitat; material: dental | place: China | collected 2144 ... | reverse complement strand
GCACCCAGTCCAACATGAACGCCAACGAGGTCATCTCCAACCGCGCCATCGAGCTCGCGGGCGGCACCATGGGCACCAAGTCCCCCGTGCACCCCAACGACCACGTGAACCGCGGTCAGTCCTCCAACGACACGTTCCCCACCGCCATGCACATCGCGGTCGTCTCCGAGCTGCACGACATGTACCCGCGCGTGCGCCAGCTGCGTAACACCCTGGACAAGAAGGCCAAGGAGTTCGACGACGTCATCATGGTGGGCCGCACCCACCTGCAGGACGCGACCCCGATCCGCCTGGGCCAGGTCATCTCCGGCTGGGTTGCTCAGATCGACTTCGCCCTCGACGGCATCGAGTACGCGGACACGCGTGCGCGCGAGCTGGCCATCGGCGGCACCGCCGTGGGCACCGGCCTGAACGCTCACCCGAAGTTCGGTGAGCTCACCGCCAAGAAGATCTCCGAGGAGACGGGCATCGAGTTCAAGCAGGCCGACAACCTGTTCGCTGCCCTGGGCGCGCACGACGCGCTGGTGCTGGTCTCGGGCGCGCTGCGCGTCCTGGCCGACGCCCTCATGAAGATCGCGAACGACGTGCGCTGGTACGCCTCCGGTCCGCGTAATGGCATCGGCGAGCTGATCATCCCCGAGAACGAGCCGGGCTCGTCCATCATGCCGGGCAAGGTCAACCCGACCCAGTGCGAGGCCATGACGATGGTCGCCACCCAGGTGTTCGGCAACGACGCGACGATCGGCTTCGCCGGCTCGCAGGGCAACTTCCAGCTCAACGTCTTCAAGCCCGTCATGGCGTGGAACGTCCTGGAGTCCATCCGTCTGCTGGGCGACGCCTGCGTGTCCTTCGATACGCACTGCGCGTACGGCATCGAGCCCAACTACGAGAAGATCAAGCACAACCTGGACATCAACCTCATGCAGGTGACGGCCCTGAACCGCCACATCGGCTACGACAAGGCCTCCAAGATCGCGAAGAACGCGCATCACAGGGGCCTGTCGCTGCGCGAGTCCGCGCTCGAGCTTGGCTTCCTGACGGCCGAGGAGTTCGACGCGTGGGTCGTTCCCGCCGACATGACACACCCCAGCGCCGCCGACGAGTAATCCGCTTCAGTCGCGCGTGCGGCTGACGCTTCGGCCCCGGCCTCGTATCTACGAGGCTGGGGCCGATTTCGTATGTACGAGGCCAGGGATGCGCTGGAGCGATAGGCGAACACGGTAGGGAATAAACACCCACAGCACTCAGTTATGTGTCATGTAAACAATCGGAGGGATTGATGACGCGCACACTCACCACCTACAACGAGGCCATCCATACAGCCCTACACATCCTGGCTGCGGATATGGGCTACGAGATTTCCCCCTCGGACACCTCACAGGCACGCGCCTACCTGCGTGCCCTCATGAACATGCGTGATCCCGCTCCCCTGCCGGATGGCTACCCGGAGGCGGAGGCGATTGTCCTCGACACCGAGCGCGAGCGTCAAGGAACCGTGACCTGGGAGGACACCACGGCCTCGTCGATCCATCCAAGAATGGCGCTGTGGCGCGGCGACATTACGCGCCTGGAGGTCGACGCGATCGTCAACGCGGCAAACTCGGCGCTGCTCGGATGCCGGGCACCAGGGCACACGTGTATCGACAACGCGATCCACAGCGCATCCGGGCTCGCACTGCGGCAGGCATGCGCCGTGGTCATGGCTGAGCGCGCACGCGGCGACGGCCCCTCGGGATTCCCGACGGGCGAGGCCGTCCTCACCCCCGGCTTCCATCTGCCGTCGCGCTTCGTCATCCACACGGTCGGCCCGATCGTGAGCGGAGAGGTCACTGATGAGCACCGGGAGGCCCTGGCTCGCTCGTACCGGCGATGCCTGGAGGAGGCAGCCGCACATGGGCTCAACACGGTGGCTTTCTGCTGCATTTCCACGGGTGTCTTCGGCTTCCCGCAGGAGGAGGCCGCCCGTATCGCGGTGGCAACCGTCACCGACTTCCTTGAGTCTGAGGCCCCAGGCGCGTCTGAGCTGTGCGTCATTTTCGACGTCTTCGGCGACCACGACGAGGCCCTGTACCGCGCCCTTCTCAGGCTCTAAATCCATCAACGACGGAGGAGACACATGAACCGACCCACCACCCTGCACGAGGCTATCGAGAGCGCTGATGCGATCCTCATCGGCGCGGGCGCCGGCCTGTCCACTGCCGACGGGGACAACCACTCCGGACCGGTTTTCGATGAGTATTTCGCAGACTTCCGCGCCGAGCACGGCATCACAGACGCCTACTCGGGCGGCTTCTACCCCTTCCCCACTTCGGAGGAGCGCTGGGCGTTTTGGAGCCGCATGATCTCCCTACTGCGCTACGAGGCCGGCCCGGGGCAGGTGTACTCGGACCTCCTGGACCTCGTGCACGGTCGCGACTACTTCGTGATCACCACGAACGTCGATCACCGTTTCCAAAACTCCGGCTTCGACAAGGAACGCTTGTTCTACACGCAGGGCGATTACGGGCTGCTGCAGTGTTCGATCCCCTGTCACGACGCCACGTACGACAACGAGTCGTGGGTGCGTGAGGCAGTGGCGAGTCAGGAGGGCATGCATATCCCATCGGAGCTTATTCCCCGTTGCCCGAGGTGCGGGGAGGAGATGACGACGAACCTGCGTATCGACAACCGTTTCGTTCAGGACGATGGATGGATGGCGGCTGCCGGTCGTTATCAGGACTTCCTGGAGCGTACGGCTACCGGCCGCGTGCTTCACCTCGAGTTGGGCGTCGGCATGAATACGCCGAGCATCATCAAGTTTCCGTTCTGGCGGCGCGTCCACGACAATCCGGAGGCAACCTACGCGTGCGTTGCTCTGGACGCGGCGGCGCCCGCAGAGATCGCGGACCGTTCGCTCGTCATTCGCGGTGACATCGCTGAGGCCCTGGCGAGCGAGCGCGGATAACGAGCCGGGCCTCGTCCCTGCCTTTGGGCGCGCGCCTTCTTACGCATCTTCAGGATCGTCGAGGCGATGATGGTCAGCAGGAAGATGTTGAAGAGGATCGCGCCCACGCTCGGGGATATCCACGTGGCTACGAGGCGCCCGACGGGGGTCGTGGCTGCCGCGGATACACCGACGATGAGGCCGATGCGCAGGTCGACCATACGGTGGCGCAGGTTGGTGACGGTGCCAGCGATGCCGGTGGGGATCATGACGAGGAGGGAGGTGCCGCGCGCGATCAGGTCTCCCGCGCCGACGGCGAGCTCTATGCCGGGCATGATGACAGATCCGCCGCCCACGCCGACCAGGCCGGAGAGGATGCCGGCGCACAGGCCGACCAGGATCATGAGGGTGCATGAGGCCGGCGTCAGCGACACGGTTCCCTCTCGCGTGGGGACGTGCAGGTATTGGGAGACGATGACGAAGACGGTGAAGCCGATGAGGATCCAGGGTAGGGCGGGCGCGGGGAGGCGGCGCAGCAGCCAAACACCGACCTGTGAGCCCACGAGCGCGCCGACGACGAGGAGGGCGGCGCCCGCCCAGGAGACCTCGCCGTGCAGGGCGTATGTTCCCGAGCCGACGGCGGCGGTGACGATGATGGCGGCAAGCGACGTGGCCGAGGCTCGGCGTTGGTCCATGCCCAGGACGGCCATCAGGGCGGGCACGATGACGAGGCCGCCTCCCACCCCGAAGAGTCCGGAGAGGAAGCCCGCACCGACGCCCGTTGCAACGACGAGGAGGATGCGGCGCAGGGTGAGTGGCTGGGAGTCAGTGTTGGCCATGCTTCTACTGTAGTCCTGCGTCATTTTCTCTTCGGGGACGGGGCTTCACCCCGCGCGAAATGGAAGTCCAGGCCCTGTTCAGGGGCCACGGGCGGACGTAGACTCCTCACATCAACGAAAGGAAATGCGATGTCCAACGTTCTGGTTGTGTCGGGACACCCGCGCACCGGCGATGATTCGGTTGCGAATAAGACGATCCTGGAGGAGCTTGCGGTCCTGCTTCCTGGCGCCAAGATCGATCATCTCGATGACCTCTATCCGGAGTACACGTTCGATGTTGAGGCGGAGCAGGAAAAGCTTCGCGCCGCGGACGTCATCGTGTTGCAGTATCCGCTGTGGTGGTACGGCTGGCCGGCACTGCTGCAGAAGTGGATGGAGGACGTGTTTGTTCGCGGTTTCAGCCATGGGTCTTCGGGTACGGCTCTGCACGGTAAGAAGCTGGTCGTGTCAGTAACGACGGGGGCGTCGGAGGCTTACTACGCGCCAGATTCCGTCGATTTCAACGACTTGCTGACGCCCGCGAAGGCGACGTGTGCGCTGACGGGCATGGAGTTTGCGGGGAGCCTTCCCCTGTACGGGGTGTCGTACGCGAGTCGCACGGATGAGGCGGCACGCGCCGACATGGTGCAGCGTTCGCGCGAGCACGCAAAACGCCTCGCGGAGTTCGTCTCCTCCCTCTGAGCTTCTGCTCCCCTGCCGCCAGGCAGGACACACTACTCGGCCCCGGCCTCGTCAATATAAACGAGGCCGGGCCGTTTCTCACGCCTGAAAACCCCGATAGGATGGGGCATGACAGATACGCGCGACCCGCACGGGATTGTTAACTTCTTTGTCCGGTACCTGGTGCTCCACGTGATCTTCCTGGTCGGGCTCCCGGTCTCCTATGCCATGGACCTGGCCCTCATCTACTTCTTTGGCTTCCTGGGCTTCTTCACCTTCTTCCAGATGTTGATAGCCATCACCCGAAAGTTCCTCGAGAAGGCCGGATCGTGGAAGATTGTCGCGATCGTGTGGGCCGTGTTGTCCGACGTGGCAGTCCTGTGGTGGCTGGGATGGCTGCTGGGAGGCGCACTTGACGGCTCTTCTGACTGGGGGCTTGTGACTGCGTGGCTGCCCTACCACTTCGTCGCCGCCTTGTGCGCGTGGGGACTCCGCGAGTTCTTCTACTGGTTGAGCCCACGAAACGCTGCCACGCCCAGCGCCCCTGCCAGTCCCGCCGAGCCGGACACTTCCGAGAACCCGGGCGCATCCAACGGTGCAGACGCCCCGACGGCCACCACCGGTGCCACCGACACCGACACCGACACCGACACCGACAAGCAGTAGTCCGTTTTCTCAGGAGCGGATTCGACTGCTCCCCTGCCGCTAGACAAAAGGCGCAAACTGGCCCCGACCTCGTCGTCACGAGGCCGGGGCCGCGTCTACTTTTTCTTCCTTTGCTTCGGCGCAGGTAGCTCCTCCCACATGGCTGAGACTACGTCGAACAGCGCGTCGCGGTCCTCTATCTCGACGAGGAGCATCTCCTTCGCTCCCTCGTAGGGGATGGCGCGCTGGGCCTCAGGCAGAAGACGTTCGGATGCGGGCGTGACCTTGAGCAGGAAGCGGTCGTCGTATATGCCACCCACGACCTTGCTCCGGTAATAGAGGACATATTCGCCCATCATCTTGCGATACGAAACTTCTTCTAACCCGGACAACAGCTCGAGGACATACTCTCGATACTCCTCACTGGACGCCATCTGTTACCCCCGTTTTCCCGCCAAACACGATGCTTTCCGCTTCCTGCGCCACATTGCGCAGCGTCCTCTGTCGTGGCCCGTGCCCTCAGTGTAGTCACCTGACGTCAGGGCAGCTCAGCGACGATTCCAATCGGGTGCTCGTGTCCGTATGGTTTCCCCCTTCATTTCCTCACTGCGGGCCTTGCCTGGGGACTGCGCAAGATCATCGACGCGATGGGCTTGCGAGGGACTGCCATGCCACGCACTCTCACCAGTCCCGTTGAACGGGCTGCTAGTGAGAACCCCAGCGATTCCAAAGAAATAGAGGCTCCGACGAACACAACCTCGGGCATAGAATCCGACGCCGACGACCGTTATTCCGTCTTCGGGAGCGGCTTCTACCGCTCCCCTGCAACCAGGCAGAACGCACAACCCACACCCCAGCCTCGTCAATGAGAACAGGGCGCGCGAAACGGACCCACAAAACCCAACTTTTCAGGATACTCCCCCACCCTCGACCAGTTAGACACTTTCAGATAATTGCAACAAGATCTCTCAGCCCCTAGCAACCAAAACAGCAGATCGCGGACCTACAAGGCCTGACAAATACTTGGAAATTCAACCGATCCACAATTTTACTTGTCCGCACTGCGGGACATTTTCGCTCAGCATGACCATATTGTCGGTTAATTTACTGAAAGATCGCTTTACCGTTGAATGGGCGCAGTTTCACGCGCATGGCTCCCCCACCGGGCAGTCTCATCAACGATTACGAGGACACACGTCATGGAGACACGACATCCCCTGACCATCCCCGCTGCGATCGTGCTCGGCACCACGGTCGTAGGAACGGTCCTACCCCTGCCAAACGCCACACCGGCCACCGCCACGGGCACGGCACACGTCACCCGCGCTTACACGGACAAGTCCACGCACGAACCGGGTAAGCAGGCGACGATCACGGCCGAGGCCTCGACCGAAGGAACCGTCCACTTCTCCGTCAGCCACCTCGGCGTTGAGATCGACTCGGGCGACGCCACCGTCGACAATGGCAAGGCCACCTAGACCTACACGACGCCGAGCGAGGAGGGCCAGGGATACCTCGTCACCGCGACCGGTGGGGACGGCACCCACACGGAAACAGCCATCGACGCCTCCACGAGTTGGACGCGCTTCCCGCGCATGGGCTACCTCTCCCACTTCAAGCCCACCGCGCCAAAGGGCTTGGCAGGCAAACGCCACCTACGAGCCCTACCTCTTCAAGGCCCCGTCGGACTACGTCACGAAGCTCAGCCAGGACTACCACCTCAACGCATTCCAGTACTACGACTGGCAGTACCGCCACGAGCAGCCCGTCGCAACCGGGGACATCAAGGAGCAGTGGCCTCTCTGGTACGAGAACAACTACGCCTCTGCCGCGACCATCAACAGCTACGTGACCACCGCGGACAACGTCGGCGCTGCCTCACTCGCTTACTCGATGGCGTACGCGGCCAACGACAACTACGACACGAACAAAATCAAAGACGAGTGGCGACTACACAACGAGAACGGCTCCTACTGGGACCGCCCACTCGGCGTACAGTGGTGGGTTCAGACCCCCGAGGGCGTGGACAAGCCTACTGAGCGGATCGCGCAGCTCGCTTTTTCCGATTCAGACCCCCCGAGGACGTGGATAAGCCGGCGGGCCACCAGTACATGATGAACGTCAACAACAAGGGCTGGCGCAACTACATCACCGGCCAATACGTGGACCAGAAGAAGACGTTCAACTTCACCGGCACACACATCGACACGCTCGGTGAGACCCACAAGAAGGATGCTTCCGATAACGATCTCGACCTGACCGAGGGCCTGTCATCGCTCGTTAACGAGACGGCCGAGAAGACGAAGGACGCGGTGGGCATCAACCTGCCCGATGGCGCCGGCAACGACAAACTCATTAACGGTTCGTCCACGTACCTGTACACCGAGCTGTGGGACAACAACGAGACGAACGCGCAGGTCGCCAGCTACCTGCAGGGCGTGCGTAGCTCGGGCGCAAAGCAGCCGCTGATCGTGGCCGCCTACGCGAACGACTACGATCCGACCACCCGCTACTGGGATGCAGCGGCCAACGAGTACAAGCACCCCGAAATCGCTGCTGACAACGGCGTGCGTATCGAGGCCGAGGCCGACCAGTCGAGCGTGAGCGGCGACGTTACCATCGTGTCCGGTGACGCATCCGCGTCGGGCGGCTCCTATGCGTCGGGTATCGCCAAGGACGGCGACGCAGTCACCTTCACCGTTGACGCAGGCCAGGGAGGCACCTTCACCTTCTCACCGCGGTACTCGAGCCCTCAGGCCGATGGCGCCAGCCACCAGGTGATGATTGACATGGGTAAGACCGGGCAGCAAAAGCTCCTGAAGTACGTCACGTTCAACAAGACGCAGAGCGATTCTGACTGGCGCGAGGACATCAGCATCAACGTGGAACTCACCCCGGGCACCCACACGATCTCCTTCCCGATCGACAAGTACGAGAAGTACGCGCCCGTCAACATTGACTGCATTACCTTCCGTGAGTTCAACGCGGACTCTATCAAGCTCGCGGACGCGGCCTTTGCGGCGAACGGTGCGCACCACCTGGAGCTCGGCGACTACGGGCGCATGCTGGACAACCAGTTCTTCCCTGAATCCGGCCGCGGCATGTCCGCTGATCTCCAGACGTGGATGAAGAACTACTACAACATCTCCACCGCCTACGAGAACCTGCTCTTCGGCGACAACCTGACGCGCAAGGAGCGCCAGGTCGAGGTCTCGACGAACGGCGTGGGCCTGCCGACCTCGACGGACGGATCCGCGAACACGATCTGGGCGAACACCATGACGTCCAACGCGGGCACGGCCCTGCACCTGATCAACCTGCGCTCCAACGACAGCGACGGCAACGACGAGTATTGGCGTAACGCCGCGAAGCGGATCCTCCCCTTCGGCGACACGTCCGTCACCTACCACCTGGAGCAGGGCGAGCAGGTCCCCGGTTCTGTCTTTGTCGTCAGCCCCGACGCTGATGGTGGCCGCCCGACGCAGCTCGACGTCACGACGGGCACGGATGAGCAGGGACGCACGACCATCACGTTCAACGTGGGCTGGCTGTCCTCGTGGGACATGGTGGTCTTCTCCCCCACCAAGTCCGCAGACCGCACAGCTCCGAACACGTCAAGCAACGCCAATTCGGGCAATGCGGGGCTCGTGCCCGCGACGGTCGTCGGCCAGCTGCGCAACGGCCTCAGCCAGTGCCTGACCTCCCAGGACCCGAAGGGCTCCGACGGCACTCCCGTGTGGAACAGCAACTGCGCCGGCAGCAGCACCGCGCAGACCGTTACCTACGAGGGTGATGGGCACCTGCACATCGGCGATCGCTGCGTCGACGTGGTGGGCCGCTACACCGGCGAGGGCACGGTCGCGCACATGTGGACGTGCTACCCGACGCTTGAGTCCCAGAAGTGGGATATCAACGGCTCTGGTCAGTAAGGCGCCCACTCCCCGGCACGGGCACAGCCGGGGAGGAGACAGCGCCCCGGTGCGCTGCAACAAGACTCGGCCCCGGCCTCGTCAATTCATGTACGAGGCCGGGGCCGAGTCAGCGTGAGACGGAGCGTCAGGAGCGGGCAACCTCGACGAACGGAGCCTGCACCAGGTTCGACAGCGCCGTGATGTAGGCGCCGATCTGCTTACGGTTAAGGCCGTTCTGCATGAGGTTCGGCATGCCCTTCGTCGAGCAGGTGACCTCGACGACGACGCCTTCCTCATTCGGGATGAAACCGACGACGAGGTTCTCACCCCAGGACATCATGCCCATCGGGGTATCAAACGTAATCACGCGGCCGTTCGGGTCGGCGCCCGTCAGCGTCGCCTTCTTCACCGCCTGAACGGCCTGGGTAGCTGCCGGGAACAGCTGCTCGAACGGCACGTTGAACTGGAATGCCTGCGTCGTGGAACGCATACCCATGAGTGTCTCCTTCAGGATCTCTGTTAGCGCAGTCGGCGCGCACAGGTCACGCGTCGACCGGCGAAGAAGGACATACACACTCGCTTCGACATGACGAGAGAGAGGAGCTCCTTCTTCTAGCAGACTCAGCGTATCAGCAGTGCGCCCAATCACCTATTTCCTTGTGGCCGCGCACCCACATATGCAGCTGCCGGACACCCCACGCGCATCCGACAGCACACGCTCACTCAGGACAGCGGCTCGAAGGGGCTCACCGACACCGAGGGGATCTCCCGGCACACGCGCAGGGTCAGCTGCAGGCTCGTCGCGCCGCTGCCGGCCTCGGACATGATATCGACCAGCTCCGAATCAGCGGGGTTACATCCGTCGACACCGTCCGTCGACTCAGCCGTCAGAGTCACGCCCACGCGCCCACCCTGAGCGACCGTGTACACATTGCCAGGGTCTTCGCCCTCGCGAACGGCGGTCGAGAGCACCGAGCCGCCGCTGGAGAAAACAACCTGCGGGAAGCCGTCAATCCAGCACGAGGGCCCCTCGTTCGTGAATCCCACAGATATGTAGGTCGTGCCGCCAGCCTCCTGCGTGCTATCGATCGCGGGCTGCAGGTTCGACAGGTCGCAGCGCTGATCATTGTCGGCAACATTCACCTCGGGGGCCTGGTTACCCTCGTCAGGCACGCCGCTCTGGGGGCCCGCGCCGCTCTGCGCGGGCATACCGCTCTGGGAGGCCGAAGCGCTCGGGGATGCGGACGAGGTCGTCGACCCCTGCTCGGGAGTAGCGCCCTTCGGAGAACAGGCAGCAATGCCCAGGACGAGAGCAGACAAGGAAGTCACGGCAAGAATGCGTCGCGTGTTGATCATGCACCCATCCTATGAAGCGGCACGCCGCTCCCGCAGCGCCACGCCGTGCACCGCTCAGGGGTGACAAGCGGCGCACTCGAGCGAACCACCCGCCGCGCCCCGGCCTCGTCCCCGCTATCGAGTGACGGGCTCGATCTCGACGGGGGCCACGTCCATCTCAGCCAGCAGCACCGTCCGATCCTTGCGCACCAGGTGGTAGCCCCACCAAACCGCACCAAAGAGCGGCAAGCCGATGTAGGAGGAAGCAACCTCCCACACCTGCCCGTGAAGCACGGCTTCATAGTTCTGCCCTGCCATGACCACCAGGCACATGATGAACGCGATGATGGGACCAGCCGGGAAGAACGGCGAACGATACGGCAGGTCTTCGAGGCGATACCCCTGCAGCAGGTAGGCACGCCGGAAGCGAATATGACTGACCGCGATGCCCAGCCACATGATGATGCCGGAAATGCCGACGATGTTGACCAGCCAGATATAGGCGTCCTCAAAAACCAGCTGCGTGAGGAAGCCGCACGCCGCCGTCACCGTGGTCACCGCCATCGCATAGCCGGGCACGCCGCCCTTCGTGACGCGCGCGAAAATCGCGGGAGCCTGACGCTTCAGGGCCATCGAATGCAGCATGCGCGAGGCCGCATACAGGCCCGAATTACCCGCCGACAAAATCGACGTCAGGATGACCGCGTTCATAACGGCGGCAGCCGCGCCAACCCCCATGCGCGCAAACACGAGCGTGAACGGCGACTGAGCAATGTTGTTCGCCGAGTCATCGGCCGCACTGAGCAGGCTCGGATCCGTGTACGGCAGCAGCGTGCCGATCACCGCGATCGCGCCAATGTAGAAGAACATGATGCGCCAAAACACCGTGCGAATCGAACGCGGCACGTCCCTGCGCGGGTTCTCGGACTCGCCCGCGGCCACGCCCACCAGCTCGGTGCCCTGGAAAGAGAAGCCCGCAATCATGAAGACCGCGATGACGCCGACGAAACCGTTGTGGAAGGGCGCGTCCCCGGTCGTCCAATTCGACAGGCCCGGCGAATTCTGGCCCATCACACCGGCGATCATCAAGACACCCGACAGGACAAACACAATGACGATGACGACCTTGATGGCGGCCAGCCAGAACTCGGCCTCACCGTAGACTCTCGCCGACAGCGCGTTCAGCCCGACGACGACGCCGAGGAAGCACACCGCCCATATCCACGACGGCACGGATGGGAACCAGTAGGCCATCACCAGGCCCGACGCCACGAGGTCCGCGGCCACCGTCACCGCCCAGTTAAACCAGTAATTCCACCCCATAGCGAAGCCGAAGGACGGGGAAATGAACTTCGTGGCGAACGTCTGGAAGGAGCCCGCGACCGGCTGATGCGCACTCATCTCGCCCAGGGACTGCATGAGGAGCAGCACCATGAGGCCGATTGCCGCGTAGGCGACGAGCGCACCGCCCGGACCGGCGTTCGCGACCGTCGCACCGGAGGCCAGGAATAGGCCCGTGCCAATAGCGCCACCAATGGCGATCATCTGCATGTGGCGCGACGCCAGGCCGCGCTTCAGCGCGGTATTGGAGCGCTCCTGCACATCGGTGGCAATGTCGTCGGGAGTGGGGGTTTCCATGACTGGGTTCCTCATCTGTCGATCGTCGAGTCCCATCTTAGCCCCACAAATACTTGTGTCGAACTTGGTAGATTCTTTTCTCACTCTTTAATGCGGTCGGGGCTGAGTTCCGCTCTTGACACCCCTTCCCCCGCCACCGCCTCGTCGCCCCTCACGCGCCTCACACACACGAGGCGGTTACACTAAACCCACCCACGCCACCGCAGGAGGTCCCTATGACACAGTCCCTCATGAGCATCGGCTGGATGCTCCTCGCCCTCGTCCTCTCTGCATCCATCGGCCTCGAACGACAGATCCGAGGCAAGAGCGCAGGCATCCGCACACAGGCCATCGTCGGCCTCACCGCCTGCCTCATGATGATCATCTCCAAGTACGGCTTCTCCGACATCCTCGTCGACGGCATCACCCGCTACGATCCCTCGCGCGTCGCCTCACAGATCGTGTCGGGCATCGGCTTCCTCGGCGCCGGCATCATCCTCACACGTCACGGCGCGATTCGAGGCCTCACGACCGCTGCAACGATCTGGGAGACCGCCGCTATCGGCATGGCCTGCGGCGCCGGACTGTGGTGGCTTGCCCTCGCGGGAACCGTCCTGCACTTCATCGTCATCGCCCTGCTGACCCCGCTCGTCCAGTTCATTCTCATGCGCACCCACGGGCACAAGGTCACGCTCACCATCCACTACACGCCCGGACACGGGGTACTCTCAACGCTGCTCGGCCAGGTCTCCTCCCTCGGCTGGAACGTCTCAGGCGTATCGACCCGCACGGATTCGTCCGAGCGCGCTACTACCGCGCGGTTCACGGCGACGACGCGCCAGGACCTCTCACGGTCCCTCCTCGTCACCACGCTCGCCGACCTCGACGGCGTCGCGGGCGTCGACATCAGCGAGGACGACGACGAGTAAACATTCGACACAGATGGGAGGGCCCGCAGCATTCGCCGCGGGCCCTCCCTGCGTTCTCTCAACGCGTCAGGAACGCGTCCCGAAGGGGTTGTACGGCTTATCGCCCTGCTGCCCCTGGTTGTAGCCCTGCTGACCATACTGATTCTGGCCGTACTGAGGCTGCTGACCGTACTGGCCCTGCGCCGCCTGGGGAGCCTGGAAGCCACCCTGCTGCTGAGCGCCGGGGTAACCGCCCTGCTGACCATACTGCTGGCCCTGCTGGCCATACTGCTGCTGACCATACTGCTGCTGAGCACCCGGGTAACCGACCTGCTGGTTCTGCTGGCCGTACTGCTGCTGGTTCTGCTGGCCATACTGCTGCTGGCCCTGCTGATTACCCTGCGGAGCCTGGAAAACACCCTGCTGGCCATACTGCTGCTGGCCAGGCTGGTTCATGGGTGCCCCAGTGAAAGCGCCACCAAAAGCGTTCGGGTTATCGACCGGCGCAACCTTGCCATTCTTGAGCTCCAGGAGCAGGATGCCGCCGGAGACACCGAGGCCAATCGAGAAGAGGAAGAAGAGAATACCGCCGATGCTGGGAGTTGCTTGACCGAGAATGCTCAGGAACTGGAGCACGCCCAGCAGGGCAACCACGATCGCCGCGATACCCGAGGACAGGAACGCCCACTTCTGATTCGTGAACCAGTAGGCAGCTCCCAGGCCAAGGACGACCAGCATGAGGAAGATGTGGAAGAAGGCGTAACCGCCCGCCCCCAGCATCGAGAAAGAAATGCCGTACACCGACGCGAACGGCAGGACCATCGACACGATCGACAGGACGAAGGAAGCCGCCATACCGATGAGCGCGTACGTCGCGCGCACGGAACGGCCCTTCACCTTGCCGGTCTCGTTGACGACAGCGTTCTGGAACTGGTTGAACGCCGTGTTCGCGGCCGCACCGAACTGCTGTGCTGCAGCCCCAAACTGCTGGCCAGTCGAAGCACCCTGCTGAGCGCCCGGAGCCGCGTACGGGGACTGCTGACCGGTCGGCGCATACCCCTGGGGACCGCTCTGGGCGGCGTACGGGGACTGCTGACCCGCCTGCGAACCGTACTGTGCCTGGCCGTAGCCCTGCTGAGCACCGGCACCCTGGGCCGGATTCTGGCCGTAGCCGGAGGCCTGCGTGGCAGCGTTTTCCTCGGCAGCACTCGCGGCCGTGGAAGGCTCGCAGATTCCTTCCACGATCGTGTGCTCGAGGTCCTCGTCCGAGATCGAAGACGCCGCATCCACGGGCTGCTCCGTCACAGGTGCCACCTGGGGTTCCTCAACGACGGGCTCGGGCTCGACGACCGGCTGAGCCTCCTCAACCACGGGAGCAACCTCGCCCTGAGGAGCACCCCACGCATCGGACTGCACAGGCTCAACCACAGGCTCAGGCTCAACCACAGGCTCGGGCTCGACGACCGGCTGAGCCTCCTCAACCACGGGAGCAACCTCGCCCT
>ERZ772971.1347-NODE-1347-length-14363-cov-3.563251_pt1 | contig 14363 bp, 11 predicted proteins | sample MGYA00511943_ERZ772971 | MGnify/ENA primary metagenome ERZ772971 (study PRJEB29015, sample SAMEA2737929) | human oral metagenome | biome: human oral; feature: human-associated habitat; material: dental | place: China | collected 2144 ... | reverse complement strand
AAATTTTCAAAAAGTACGCAGGTTCAGAAACCAACACAGGTTCAGCAGAAGGGCAAATCGCTCTTTTTACCCTTAGAATCAATCACCTTACAGAACACTTGAAAGTAAATCGCAAAGATTTCAATACCGAGCGTTCATTGGTGAAATTGGTAGGTAAACGCAGAAGTTTGCTCGATTATTTGAAAAACAACGATATCGAGAGATACCGTGCGATTATCAAAGAACTAAACATCAGAAAATAAGCAATACTAAGGAGGCTTTGTGCCTCCTTTTGTTTATTACAGCAGTTTTTCATTGGTTAGACCCTAAAGCCCACAACACAACAATTATTAATTATTAATTAACAATTAAAGAATGATTCCAGAAGTAAAAAAAGAAATCATCGAATTAGGTGATGGCCGTACCATCACTATCGAAACAGGCAAGTTGGCTAAACAAGCCGACGGTGCTGTTGTGGTGCAAATGGGGAATGCGATGCTATTGGCAACCGTAGTATCTGCAAAAGAAATCAATCCTGAAACTGACTTTTTGCCTCTTACTGTAGACTATCGTGAGAAGTTTGCAGCAGCAGGTCGTTTCCCTGGGGGCTTTTTCAAACGTGAAACGCGCCCTAGCGACCAAGAAATCCTTACAATGCGCTTGGTAGACCGCGTATTGCGTCCACTATTCCCTAAAGATTATCACGCTGAAACTCAGGTGATGATTCAGCTTATTTCTCACGACGAGAATGTAATGCCCGACGCTTTGGCAGGTCTTGCTGCCTCTGCTTGTTTGGCAGTGTCCGATATTCCGTTCGATGGTCCTATTTCCGAAGTACGCGTAGGTCGTGTAAACGGTAAATTTATCGTAAACCCAAGTCGTGAACAATTAGAAGCTTCTGATATTGATATTATGGTAGGTGCTTCTAAAGACTTTGTGGCAATGGTAGAAGGTGAAATGGACGAGGTGAGTGAAAAGGATATGGCTGAAGCTATCAAATTCGCACACGAGGCTATCAAACCTCATATTGAGGCACAATTGCGTTTGGCTGAAAAAGTAGGTAAGACCGAAAAACGTACTTATGAGCCAGAAGTAGAAAACGAAGAGGTAAAAGCAAAAGTATATCCTTTGGCTTACGAAAAATGCTATGCTATTGCCAAAGAAAATACAACCAAACAAGAACGTGGTGAGAAGTTCAATGCGGTAAAAGAAGAATGCTTGGCACTCTTCACCGAAGAAGAATTAGAAGAACTCACACCTATCATCACTCGTTATTTTGACGAGGCTGAAAAAGAAGCTGTGCGAAACCTTATCTTAAACGAAAATATTCGTTTAGACGGTCGTAACACTACCCAAATACGCCCTATTTGGTGCGAAGTAGGCTACTTACCATCAGCACACGGTTCATCTATCTTTACACGTGGTGAAACCCAATCGCTTACTACCGTTACCTTGGGTACTTCACGTGAAGCAAACGTAATCGATTTACCTTCAGAACAAGGTGAAGAACGTTTCTACTTGCATTACAACTTCCCTCCTTTCTCTACCGGTGAAGCACGCCCATTGCGCGGAACATCACGCCGTGAGATAGGTCACGGTAACTTAGCACAACGCGCCCTCAAACGTATGATTCCTGAGGATTGCCCTTATACCGTTCGTGTAGTTTCTGAAATCTTGGAATCTAACGGTTCTTCTTCAATGGCAACTGTGTGTGCAGGTACTTTAGCCTTGATGGATTCAGGGGTACAAATGGTAAAACCTGTATCGGGTATTGCTATGGGACTCATCACCGATGGCGAGCGTTATGCAGTACTTTCCGATATCTTAGGTGATGAAGACCACTTAGGTGATATGGACTTTAAGGTAACCGGTACCGCCGATGGTATTACCGCTTGCCAAATGGATATCAAAATTAAAGGTCTTTCTTACGAAATACTCGAAAAAGCCTTGAATCAAGCTCGTGAAGGACGTATGCACATCTTAGGTAAAATCACCGATACGATTGCACAACCTAACCCAACAGTGAAACCTCACGCACCTAAAATCGTTAAGATGGATATGCCTAAGGAATACATCGGGGCATTTATTGGTACAGGAGGTAAAAATATACAAGAGTTACAAGCTCGCACTCATACTACTATTGTGGTGGAAGAAGTGGATGAATTGGGCATCGTAGAAATATTGGGTACAGACGAAGCTGGCATTCAAGAGGCTATTGAAGCAGTAAACGCAGTGAAATTTGAACCTGTAGAAGGTGAAACTTACACTGTGAAGGTAGTACGTTTGGTAGAATTTGGAGCTTTTGTAGAGTTTGTACCTGGCAAAGACTCATTACTCCACATCTCAGAAGTGTCTTGGGATAGAATTGAGAAGATAGAAGATGTTCTAAAAGAAGGGGATGTTATAGAGGTTAAGTATTTAGGTATTGACCCTAAGACTAAGAAAACAAGAGTGTCGCGCAAAGCTTTATTACCACGCCCAGAGCGTGCAGAACGTCCCGCTCGCGAAGATCGCCCAAAATCAGATAAGCCTTTTAATGGTAAACCGCGCAACGAGCATCGCCCTAAACAAGGCCATAACAATCAAGAGAAGTAAAATTTCTTTCAAGTAATTTATCACAGTAGGAGGTGTTCAAAAATCTTTTTGAACGCCTCCTTTTTTGTTATTAGAAAAAGGTGTATCTTTGCACTCAAAAAAGAAACTTATAATATTATGAGATGGGAAGGAAGAAGACAAAGCAGTAATGTAGACGACCGCCGTGGAATGCGTGGCAAAGGAGGTTTAATAGCAGGAGGAGGCATCGTAGGAGTAATTGTACTCTTATTGCAACTCTTTGGTGGAGAAACAGGACAACAGGTAGCTTCTGTAGTTAATCAAGTGGCAGGGGGCAGTGGGAACCAACAGGTAGAACAAGTGGCTCTGACTGCCGAACAAAAGAAAATAGGTGAATTTACAGCTACTGTATTGGCAGACACCGAAGATGTATGGGAGAATGTCTTTTCTCAAAATGGTTTAGGAGCATACAAAAAGCCTACTTTAGTACTTTTTACGGCTAATGTGAACACAGGCTGTGGTACAGCTTCATCGGCAGTAGGGCCTTTTTATTGCCCAGCTGACCAGAAACTATATATGGATATGGATTTCTTTGAAGAACTGAAAACGCGTTTTGGTGCTAAAGGTGGTGATTTTGCTATTGCTTATGTAATGGCACACGAGGTAGGACATCATATCCAGACACTTTTAGGTACCTCAATGCAAGTGCGCCAAAAACAGCAAGGGCTTTCTAAAGCTGCAGCTAACAAATGGTCGGTAGCGCAAGAGTTACAAGCTGATTTTTATGCAGGTGTTTGGGCTCACCACAACCAGAAATACTTGGATGCTGATGATATAGATGAAGCTCTTAGTGCTGCTCACGCTGTAGGTGATGATGCTATTCAGAGACGTATGCAAGGACAAGTAGTGCCAGACTCGTTTACCCACGGAACTTCAGAACAACGCAAGTATTGGTTTAGCAAGGGTTATAAAACAGGTGATATTCGTCAAGGAAATATAAATACTATTTATGAACAAACAAGTAATCGTTAGGGACTTAGGTAATAAGGACTACAAGGAAACGTGGGATTACCAAGAGATGCTTTTTGAAGAGATTGTAGCTCAGAAAAGAGCTAATAGAACTAATGAGGTGTCTAACCCTACTTCTAATTACTTTTTATTGGTAGAGCATCCCCACGTATATACATTAGGCAAAAGTGGGCACATAGAAAATCTACTGATTGATGAGGCCGCTCTGAAAAGCAAAGGAGCGACTTTTTATAAAATTAATAGGGGAGGGGATATTACATATCACGGCCCAGGACAGGTAGTAGGATATCCTATTTTGGATTTAGATAACTTCTTTACAGACATTCACAAGTATTTGCGTTTTTTGGAAGAAGTGATTATTCGCACATTGGCTGATTATGGACTTAAAGGAGAACGCAGTGAGGGAGAAACAGGTGTTTGGTTAGAAGTAGGAACACCTTTTGCACGCAAGATTTGTGCAATGGGAGTGCGCAGTTCTCGTTGGGTAACAATGCACGGTTTCGCGCTGAATGTAAATACTGATTTAGGATATTTTGATAATATTATTCCGTGTGGTATCAGGGGAAAAGCAGTAACTTCTTTGAATTTAGAGTTAGCTAAGGAAAAGGTAGAGGAAGCTTTGGTAAAAGAGCGGATTCTTAAACATTTTGAGGAGCTTTTTGAAGCTACTTTAGTTAGGGAATAGAGATTAAAAATAAAGGAAAATCTTTTCAGCATCTAGATTCTATTCATAATAGATTTTTGTAGTGAGATATGGTATTTTGAACATTAGCAAAGCTGTTTTTAGAATTGTAAATATCATATTTCTATGAGCTATAGTTAGATAAGTTCTATAAAATGACTGTTGTGAAAATCTTTTATAGAAGACAAATTAAATAGCTGAGAACTGATTTTTGAAGCTATTGAACGAGCTTCTTATATTATAAAAGAGAAGATTACAATTTATTTTTGCTTTTCAAGAGGTTTTTAAATATTAAAGAATGTTAAAACTTTTTGTGTAAAATAGAAAAGGGAAATATGAATGAAATACTTTAATTGGTTAAAAATCAGTTGTAAAAAAGAATTGTGTTAGTGTAAAATTGGGAAAGATAGTGTTAAAATAAACGTAAAAAATTAGATAGTTAAAAAAAAAGTTGTACTTTTGCACAGTTTTTATGACTAAAGATATTAAAGAAACTCAATTGCAAACAATATAAAAAGACGGTTCAATTATGATTAAAAAAGCCTTATTTTCTGTACTTACAACGCTATTTTGCACTGTGTTATTTGCACAACAAGAATCGCAATACACACAGTATATGTACAACACTATGCTCTTTAACCCAGGCTATACGGGGTCTCGCGACGTAGGTAGCCTTTTTGGTATGTTTCGTGCTCAATGGTTAGGGATTAAAGGAGCTCCTATGAATGGAAGTCTTAGCTATCATCAGCCAATGCAGAGCATTCGTAATGTGGGATTGGGAGGAAGTATTTTCCGTGAAGAAATAGGTCCTCAAACACAAACTGATTTAGCTGTAGATGTTTCTTATACGCTTAATTTTGAAAATTCAAAATTGGCTTTTGGTATTAAGGGATCTGGTAGTTTCTTCCAAATAGACTATGACAAACTTGATAAACGAGATGGTGGAGATCCAGAACTTTCAGGTAATGAAAGCCTTTTTTCTCCTAATATAGGAGCAGGGGTTTATTGGTATACAGATAGGTATTATCTTGGTTTTTCTGTACCTAATATGTTGGAGACTACTCATTATAACGACAAGCAGGTTTCAGTTCTCAAAAATTCTCAACACCTATATTTAATAGGGGGGTATGTGTTTAACTTGAGTGATAATGTGAAGTTTAAACCAGCTGTATTATCAAAAGTAGCTTTTGGTGCCCCTATACAAGTAGATGCTTCTGCAAACTTTATGTTCAACGACAAATTTGTTATTGGAGCAGCTTATCGTTGGTCAGCAGCAGTGAGTGTAATGGCAGGTTTCCAATTTAACGAGCGTTGGTTTGCAGGCTATGGTTATGACTATGAAACTTCTGACTTACGCAAGTATAATTCTGGCTCGCATGAGATTTTTCTCCGTTATGAATTAGTGAAAACTTATAAGAAAATTGTATCACCTCGATTCTTCTAATTTAGCTTAAGAATAAGAGTAGTGAACTCCTAATTGTGAAATATAAATAAAAGAAAATGAGATTATTAACTATTGGTGCTGCTTTATTAAGCACAACGATGCTCTTTGCCCAAAACGACAAGGAACTGGAGAAAGCAAACGAGCTATACAAGAACTTTTCCTATATTGATGCTATCAAAATTTATGAACGAATAGCTAAAAAAGGATATGTAAACCAAGAAATGCTTGAAAGTCTTGCGAACTCTTATTACTACAATGCAGAGTATAAAAATGCTTTGCCTTGGTACAAGCAGCTTTTTGATGGTAACTATCAGTTGAAGCCTGAATATTACTACAGATATGCGCAGGTGCTAAAATCAGTAGGAGACTATGATCAAGCAAACAAGATGATGGCTAAGTTTGTAGAACTTACTAATGCTAATGATACTCGTGCGGCTCTTTATGAGGAGAATAAGGATTATCAAAAAGCTATCAAAAAGAATTCAGGTCGTTTTCAGTTGCATAACGCTACTATAAATACTGAAAATTCTGAGTATGGTTCTGCTTTTTACGGAGATAAGATTGTTTTTGCAGGTGCTACTGATGGAAAATCGGCAAAAGGAGGGGTTTCTCAGTGGACAGGAGAAGGATACTATGATCTTTACGAGGCTGACCATTTTGACCAAAAATTAGGTGCTCGTAAGCCTTTCTCAAATACTTTGAATACTCAGTTCAATGAATCAACAGCTGTGTTTACAAAAGATGGTAATACAATTTACTTTACTCGTAACAACTATGTAAACAAAAAGTTAGGAACAGATATTGAGAATACTATCTTATTGAAAATTCTTCGTTCTACTAAAGATAAGAATGGTAAATGGGGAAAACCAGAAGAACTTCCTTTCAACAGCGATCAATATAATGTAGCGCACCCAGCATTAAGCCCTGATGAAAAGTATTTGTATTTTGCTTCTGATATGCCAGGGTCTTTGGGTAACTCAGATATTTATCGTGTTCAGATTATTGGTAACAATCAATATGGAAAACCAGAAAACTTAGGTAATGTTATTAATACAGCTGGACGTGAGTCTTTCCCTTATGTTTCCAAAGAGAATATTCTGTATTACTCTTCTGATGGAATTCCTGGATTAGGAGGGTGGGATATTTTTGCTGTGAAATTTAAAGAAGATGGTTCAACTACTAAACCTGTAAATATAGGTCAACCAGGGAATAGTGCAGATGATGATTTTTGCTTTGTCCTCAATTCTGATACCCGAATAGGTTTTTTGAGTTCTAACCGTCCTGGAGGAAAAGGTCGTGATGATATCTATAGTTTTCATGAAGATGTTCCATTGATGTTTGATTGTGAGCGCCCTTTGAAGGTAATTGTTAAGAATGCTAAGACTAAAGAAGTGATAGCAGATGCTTCTATAACTTTATCGGACAAGATGATGTCACAGCTTGACAAGCAAAAAACTGCTGCAGATGGTAGCTTTACATTTGAGAAAATAAATTGTAATGACGATCCTCACTATTACCTACGTGGAGAAAAAGAGAAGTTTGAAACTGCTGAAATGAACGTAGTGCTTAAAGAGGAAGGAGATGACCAAGTGTATGAAATATTGCTTAAGCCTCGTGAAGTAGCTATTAAGAAAGGTATGGACTTGGCTAAGGTATTTGAAATTAGAGAGATTAAGTTTGATTTAGGCAAGGCTGATATTCGTCCAGATGCTGAAGTAGAACTTAATAAGATTGTAGAGGCATTGCGTCAATATCCTAAGATGAAACTTGATATTCGTTCGCATACCGATAGCCGTGGTTCTGATAGTGCTAATATGAAGCTTTCTGACCGTCGAGCTAAAGCTACTATGCAGTGGATTATTAATCAAGGTATCAAGAGCAATCGTTTGAAAGCAAAAGGTTATGGAGAATCTCGCTTAGTGAATAAATGCCGTAACGGTGTTAAATGTACTGAAGAAGAACATCAACAAAACCGTCGCAGTGAGTTTATCGTAACCTCAATGTAATAGAAGAAAAAGGACTAAACTTTTATAATCAATAGCAATCGCTTTGTCAGAATCAAATCTATTGGTTTTGACAAAGTTATTGCTATTATTTTAAAATTAAAAATAGCTACTGATGAAAAAACTTTTTTTTGTATTAGCTCTTCTAGGAAGCTTTCAGGTAGAGGCTCAAAGTAACTCAGAAAAGGAAGCTCTCAGAAAGGCAGCTAATTATTACAAGAGCTTAGATTATGTGGATGCTATCAATGCTTACGAAAGTATCGCACGTCGTGGGGTAGAAACCCAAGAACTTTTAGAAAACTTAGGGAATGCTTACTATTACAATGCTGATTATAGCAATGCTAATAAATGGTATGCTAAACTTTTTTCTACAAAAGATCCTAAGACTAATAAACCTCTCAGTATCAAATCTGAATATTACTATCGCTATGCACAGACATTAAAATCTACGGGGGATTACGATGCGTCTGACAAGATGATGGAACAATTTGTTGCTTTAGCAGGCCAAACTGATGCGAGGGCTATTCTTTTTCAGAAGAATAGGGATTATCAGGCTGAAGTACGCAGAAATTCAGGGCGTATGGAACTCAATCTTCTTAAAATTAATACTCGAAAATCAGAATACGGAACAGCTTTTTATGGTGATAATATAGTGTATGCTACTACTAAAAGTGGTTTTCTTAAACGTCGTTCTGAATGGACAGGAGATAATTTCTATAGCCTTTATGAAGCAAATACCGATAGCCTACAAGCCTCTAGAAAGGCAAAACTGAATGGAATTAACACAAAGTTTAATGAATCAACAGCAGCCTTTACAAAGGACGGAAATACGATGTATTTCACGCGTAATAACTTTATTAATAATGAAGTAAAGACTAACGGAGAACAAACAGTGCTATTGAAAATATTCAGAGCCTCTAAAGACAAAAGTGGCCGTTGGGGCGATGTACAAGAGATGCCTTTCAATAGTAATATTCACAGTGTAGCGCATCCTGCATTAAGTCCCGATGGGAAGTATATTTACTTCACTTCAGATATGAAAGGGACTATAGGAGCTTCTGATATTTATCGTGCTCCTATCTTAAAAAGTGGTGGCTACGGAAAACCTGAAAACCTTGGTGAACGCATAAATACGCCAGGAAGAGAGTCATTCCCATTCATCTCAGATGATAATATTTTGTATTACTCTTCAGACGGGTTTCCTGGCTTAGGAGGATTGGATATTTTTGCTGTAAAGTTGGATGAAAAAGGAGAACCAATTACTAAACCTATAAATATAGGTCGTCCAGCTAATAGTTCAGATGATGATTTTTGTTATGTTATCAACACTCATACTCATATAGGTTATCTTACATCCAATAGACCGGAAGGGCGTGGGAGTGATGATATCTATAGTTTTTATGAGCATACGCCGTTACGTTTCACTTGTCAGTATAACCTAAGTGGGGTAGTGCGAGATGCGACAACCTCTGAGGTATTACCTGCGGCTAAAGTATCATTATGGGATGCAAATAGCACACTATTAGAGGAGACAACAGCTAATAACGAGGGACACTTTAGCTTTCTTTACACTGCTGACTGTGGTGACTTACAACTGTTATTAAAAGGAGAGAAAGAAAAGTATTTTTCTGCTGAGCAAACGCTTGCTCTTAACAGTCAAAAGGAGGTGGTAGCTGAAGTGCGTTTAACTCCTATGCCTGTAGAAGAGAAAAAGGAAGAGAAAAAAATAGATGTAGGAACAGACTTAGCTAAAGTATTACAAATAGAGAATATTTATTTTGATTACAATAAGTCTAATATACGTAAAGATGCTGCTATACAACTAGCTAAGATAGTAGCTATTATGAAAGAGCACCCTACAATGAAGGTAGATGTACGCTTACATACTGATAGCCGAGGTTCAGATAAGTATAACTTAGCTCTATCTGAACGCAGGGCAAAATCTACCGTTAAATGGATTACTTCTAGAGGAATTAAGAAGAACCGTATTTCAGGCAAAGGTTATGGAGAGACACAGTTGGTTAATGATTGTGCTAACGATGTTCCTTGTACAGAAGAACAACACCAAGCTAACCGGCGTAGCGAGTTTATAATTATCTCGATGTAAAATTTAAAGAGAGTAAAATTTATATAAAAAGCTTCAAGGTACAAAGAATCTCTTTCTTTGTAACTTGAGGCTTTTTTACTTTTATTTTTTGCTGTTCAATTTCTTTTGAACTTGCTGTGCAGAAGCTATATACTTATTCCAGTAGTTAAGGAAATGAATATACAACGATATTCCTTTAGCAGATATTTCCCGTTTATTTCAAACACCTTTAAGTCTATTTTTTACATTTAGATTTTCCGATTTTGTTTTATTAAAGAACATTTTAACTCTAACATCAATACTTTTTAAGGCTTGATATTTGCTGTTCTATAGAAATTCGTTAAATGTTTGTTAAATGTTTTTTAGGTATTAGAAAAAGTGTTACTTTCGCTCTCTAAAATTAAGTCAAAAATATTTATAATGCGTACAAAAAAGCTCTATGAGGCAAGGAATCGCTTCTTTGGTATCTTGCTATTCTTTTGTGTATCAATGTTTGTGTCTTCTCTGTGGGCACAAACTACCCCTAAGGCTAGTATCACTAAGCACATAGGTTGTTTTTCAGGAACCGATGAAGATAAGGCCGAAGTGAAAATTACGGTAGATCAGGACAGAGTGTCTGACTATCTGTATGATTTTGGTGCTGGTTACCAGACCTTGAATGTGGGACGCCTTAGTCAGGGGGCGCAAACTATTCAAGTGAAGAGAACTTCTGATGCGAAGGTCTTTCCAGTGGCTATTACTGTTCCTGCTAAAGTTACAGCTCCTACTTTTACCCCTTCAATTACTTATAATTGCAATGGGAAGGCAGATGTACGCCTTACCAATAACCAAGGTACGTACAACTATACCTATACATATGGAGGTAATACTCATAATAGCCCTTATTTTAGGGATTTAGCAGTAGGGCAGCACACCGTTACGGTAAAATATACGGCTCCTGCTACTACTAAATCAATTGTTTTCTACGATGATTTTGGTAAGTATGATGGGGGGCTAAATCGGTAAAAAGTCCCTATGTAAACCAAACTATTTTCTTTGATCCTATGGACGGCACAAATCAAGTGCACCCAAATGGATCTACCCGTCCTAAAACAACAGCAGATTCTTACTACGCTATAGGTAGAAGGGCTGAACTCTCACCCGGTACTCCTAATCCTTCTTGGATATTACCTAATGATAAAGATAAGGATCCGAATGGTCGTTATTTATGGTATAATGTGGCTTTAACAGCTACAGAGAAAACAGTATATAAACGCAAAGCAAAAGTAACACCTGGATTACCTATAGAGTTTTCTACTTATGTATACAATCCTATCAATGCGGCAGCCCTTCCTACGGGGTATGTGCCCGATGTGTCTTTAAAGATTTTCCGTTCAGAAGCTGATTTTAATTCAGATACACCTATGTATTCTTCTGATAATACAGAGTCTATACCAAAAGAAACAAATCTTGATAATTGGACACGTATGAGTGTAACTACTAATGTAAGAAATACTGATACAGAACTTATTTTTGTTATATACATAAATGGTGGAGGTAATGATTTGTGTGTAGATAATGTGTTAGTTACCCAGCCTAGTATTACTTGTGAGCAAACAGTTACAGTACCTGTAAATGTAGTTACTAATACTAATGTTTATTCTACTACAGTAGCTTATAATTGTGCTGCTAATAATGGTACCTTTGCCCTAACAAAAAACACTCAATATTATGCCATACACAATAACAATTACCGATGACAGCCCACAAGCGCTAAACTTTGTAAAGTTTGCCAAAACACTTGATTTTGTAAAAGTTACAAAATCAAAAAAAGCCCTTGCCGCACCAGAAGTACTAGAAGAAGATCAAGATGGAATGCCCATTGCTTACAAAGATTCCATACTAAAATTATCAAAAAAAACAAAAAAAGCAGCTGCCAAGCGTTTTTACGAAAAAGCTGCCAAAAACATATTATGATAGTCATTACCGATACCAATATATTCTATAGCGCTTTAGCTGCTCCACAAGGTGAGATAGCAAAAATATTAAAGGATAGAAAGAAGATATAATTTTTAGTGCCAGATTATCTTTTAGAAGAAATCGAAGAACATTTGCCAGATTTAGCAAAACTCACTAAGAAGCCAGAAAAACAACTTAAAGCAGAATTTGAGACCCTTTTGCTAAATCTCACTATTCTTTCTTCTCTTAATATCAACAGGACTAACTTCCAAAAAGCCAAAGCAATAACAGAAAGCATAGATGTAGACGACATTCCTTTTATTGCTTTTCACCTACAATACAAGCACAAAATTTGGTCATTAGATAGAAAGCTTATCAAAGGGCTTACCGTCAAAGGATATGCCCACTTTTTTACTTCTACGGCCGAATTAAGGGAACACTTATACAAAAAACAACCCACAAAAACACCTCCTGAGAAAACCATCCCAAAAAGAAAAAATTGACACAATAATATGAAATTCCTACCTGTACTACGCACCAAGCAAGAGCTTTATGCATACTACCTTCCAGAGTACTCCCTGCGCGCCCTGCGTGTCTACATTGCCGACATTATACAACAGTGTCGACGCCTTCCAGCTACTCGATGCAAAAACATCAGCTACCAAGAATACCTCACTTTTGTAGCCCTCTATGAAACACCTTCAGTATATACCCTCAGTCCACAAGTTAAAGAAGACATCCTCACCCGTGGTGTAGGATAAGCTACTCTACACCCATATAGCTGCCCGTTTCTACCCTTTTCTACCCTTTTCTACCCGTAACTGCCACCAGCCGTTGCGGGCTTCTTTATTTTTGCCTTCTAAGCAAGTCTAAAGTATACAATGAACGATATTAACATCCAGCTATACCGTGCCATACTCCCAGGAACACAGTACTCCCCCTATATGCCTCCTTCCGACTGCTCCTCACGCAGCCTCGGACGAGGCGACACTCGCGCTGCCATAGAGCATATGGCTGCCACTGCATACAAGTATCAACACCACACCACTGGCCTGCAACAAACGTTTTTTAAACGGCGTACACCTTTAGAAGAATTGTGCCGAAGTATCCACAGCTTCCTATATCACCATATTCAGTACGCTATTGATGAAGAAGCACAACTACTGCGTGCACCGGCTTGTACTTGGGCTAGCAGAAATTCCGGAGTTGATTGTAAAAGCTACACCATCTTTGCCAGCACCATACTCCTTAATGCAGGCATCACCCACTATATGCGTCGCATACGCCAATCGCACCAGCCTGATGGCTTTACACACGTCTATGTAGTTGTGCCGAAAAACCAAAAAACCGCAAAACTCACACAAGGATACTACACCATCGACGGCACCATACCCCAATTCTCAGAGCCTCCATACCTTGAAGCTGACGATATACTAATAACACCCAAAAAGCTACAAGCACTCGCTGCACCCCTACAAACCGACAACCAGAGTCAATTAGAACAGCTGATGAACAAAAGCTACGACATAGGGAAACAAAACTCTGAGATCGTAGGGCAGATGCAAAAGCAAGATATAAACCGCAAAACAAACGCTATCGGAGGCGCAGCCAGTGCTACAGCAGCAGCTATCTTTGCCATTGGTGCCAAAACAGCCATTGCTGGGAATGTTGTTCCAGGAATAGGAACCATCATAGGTTTGTGCATCGCTGCCGTTACTGCCTTAGTAGGACTAGCTGTACTTCTACTATATGATCCCTGTGCAGGAGCCTTCTATACCGCCGACTATATTAACCAAGGACTAAAAGACAGATTCTTCCCACAGCTGAAAAGTACGCTTGAAAAACTGCAAACCGAGTTAGAACAAGGTCTAGAACCCATAGCTATTAGTACCCTCAATCGTTTGTTACGCGAAATAGATCTTGGGGCCGCATACTACAAGAATGAGTGCCAGACACATCATCAAAGATGCAGCTCCGAAACCCTTCTCACTTACCAGACATTTGTGGAAAAAGTGCAAACCGCTGTAAACAATATGCTGCAAATGCTTCAATTCAAACTACAAGAAAATTTTATTGTAACCATTGAAAGTCGGCAAGCATCCACTAACCAGCGCGCTTGGTACTTTATAGTACCAGCAGCACAGAATCCTATACAAGCCACCTACCGCTTTCTGAAAGTAGAAAACAACCTAAATTCAAGTAATAAAAGTAACTTTTTAATAAGGGTTTGTTTTTAATTTTGTCTGCAGCAGACAAAAGTTAAAAACAAAAAAGCAAGGAAAAATTATATAGTTTTTCCTTGCCAAATGAAAAAAAACCTCATATTTGCATTGTTGAAATTGAAAAATGTAAAGTACAAATTATGAGTCATATTTCACTGGGGCAAAGATATAAAATAGAAGGATATCTACAAATTAATTTAAAAAGATCTCACGGCGTTCGCATTTAAAAATAACTTATTATCTTTGCTGTCAAAAAGATATTATGGATAGTTGTTTTACAGAATCATTCAAAGATTCAGAAGATCATAGGAGAACCAATAAAGGTAACTTTAGACACAGTTTACAAGAAATTATATTTCTGACTATCAGTGTAGTATTATGCGGATTTGAGACTTATGAGTTGATAGAATATTTTGGAAAAAAGGAA
>ERZ772971.1340-NODE-1340-length-14424-cov-6.295845_pt1 | contig 14424 bp, 17 predicted proteins | sample MGYA00511943_ERZ772971 | MGnify/ENA primary metagenome ERZ772971 (study PRJEB29015, sample SAMEA2737929) | human oral metagenome | biome: human oral; feature: human-associated habitat; material: dental | place: China | collected 2144 ... | reverse complement strand
ACGACTATGTAGTAAGAACTTGGCAAAAAGAACAAACTGCCAAAATTCAACCTAAAGCCAGAGAAATATTTAAAGACATGCCCGTTGATGTAAAAGTTAGACTAGGTGTAATAGATCCAGACGTAGAGCGTACCTTCACTCTGAAAAAGCCAACTTTTGAGGAGGTGTTTTTGGCTGAAAATAAAGTCGGGCAGCGTGGCAATTTAGCTTATGGATTAAATTTTAAGTATGACGGTGACATTAAAGACGAGAGTCGTTTTGCTAGTGGCATACACGAGATGATGGAGCATGCGGAAAACATGGGAGTGAGCCCTAAAGATATATCTGTAAATATATACTTATCGAAGAATGGCAAGCTTATTTCAAGAAAATATTGTAATAGAGATAAGTTGTCATCAATTGATGAGATAAAAGGTTGTATTGATACGTCAAAAAATATGCCAGTAGAGGAGGGCGATAGATGGTAAAAACCATTGAGTACTTAAGTTTGTCAGCATTAGCTTATGTTGACTTTAAAGAATCTGATGCTGGATTAACCCTGGACGAGATTATTAGAGATGAGCAGAAAAAGAAATCACGCAAAGATTTTAATCTTGATAGTCCTGAACTCTCTGCCCTCCAAGATCCTTCTAATCCACTTCGCTCCTGGAAGGTTATAGCCCAATCCCCGTCTAGTGTCAGTGAAGTGAAAGTCGTAAATTATCGCGGATATAAACGAAAGGAAGTTGTTACTCGCTCTATCCCCTTTTCTTGTACTGCTTTTCAAAACCCCGAAACAGGTGAGATAGTATTTGCCTTTCGTGGTACTAATAATATAAAAGATTGGGGTACGGACATACAAATAGCGTCTTTCGTTCCACAGGTATTTATTCGCCAATTTCAACAAGCAAAAGACTTTGTGTTTAATACTTTAAACGAACACGGTCCAGTATGTTACGAGACTAAAGATGCTATGTTCAAGGCTCTCAATCAGAATAGTAATGTTAGCTTTACTGGACACTCGCTAGGTGGCGGGTTGGCTCAGTATATGACATACGTAACTTCTGATATGGAAAGTGGTGATATAGGGGTAAAGTCAGTAACCTTTAATGGCGTTGGTATAGGTCAGAACACTTGGGATATTGAAATATGGGATAATGGATATAAGTATAATTCAACGAATCATATTAATTCTGGAGATCTTACTGGTAATTACGGCATGAGACTGGGCAGGCAAGTTTATCACGTCGATGCATTGAGTGGAGTGCGAGCTCAATCGGTGAACCTCAAGGCGTTAACAACTATGCTTATGTATAAGGTCTATAGCCTTACGGGCAAGAATCGCAATGTTGATTATCTTGCTAAAATAAAGAACATTCAAAAGGGTCTAAAAGACGGAGATGAATATAGGAGTACTATGCTGGCATACGCAGGATTCTTTGGCGGCGGGGGTGGTTCGGGTATTGCAAGACATCTTAGATGAGTAGATGGCTAGACACAACCAGCGGAGCCTCTTTGCGTCTCCGCTGAACTACCTACGGGCTACTACTTTGGTTGTTCCGGGTTGGTTGAGTTGATCAACTTCTGCTGATCTTGACACTGGAAGCGCTACTGTGATATTGTCGGAATATCTATAAAGCGTTTGAGTTCCAGTCACGCCGGAACGAGCTGGGTGTCAAAATACACCACGGGAGTGAAGCCGTAAAGTCACACAGCCGAAATCGCGATCCATCGTAGAGCCGGTACTGAGCGCTACAGTTCAGCAATGAGCTATAGAATAAGGATGGGACCGCGGGAGGTCCTTTTTTGTTTACCTCTCGTTCCTTAGATACAATTATCATTTAATTCTAAGGAGGTTCTGTATGGACAAAAAATTGAAGGACGAAAACCTAAAAATAGCTATTCAAAAAGATGGCAGATTGACAAATGAATCTATCAAAACCCTTCGCTCAATGGGGATAGAGTTTGAAATATATAATAGAAAATTGTTCGCTATTTCACGCGATTTTCCCATAGAGATACTTTTCTGTAGAGATGATGATATTCCTGGTTATGTTGAGTCTGGAGTGGCGGATGTTGGGATTGTTGGGCAAAATATAATACAAGAGTCTAAATCTAAAGTAGCCGAAATAATAAAGCTGGGATTTGGACACTGTAATCTATCTATAGCCGTGCCAAAAGAATCAAAAGTTAGCACAGCAGAAGAACTGCGAGGAAAAAGAATAGCAACGTCCTTTCCATCTACTGCGCAGCAATACTTTAGTAGACTGAATATCCCTGTTGACATCATTACAATTTCTGGGTCAGTAGAGATTACTCCAGCACTCGGTGTGTCAGATGCGATAGTAGATATTGTAGCTAGCGGAAGTACTCTAACGCTCAATGACTTGCGTCAAATCAATGTAATAGCAGAAACCGAGGCGGTACTTATAAGAGGAAACAAAAAACTCTCAGGAGGCAAAGAGGATCTGCTATTACAGATGATAGCGCGTCTTGAAGCGATGCTTGCCGCAAAAAACATGAAGTATATTATGATGAACGCACCGAAAGATAGTCTGGGAAAAATCAAGCAAATTGCACCAGGCTTAAATGCCCCCACAGTGACAGAGTTAACGAAACCTGATTGGATAGCCATTCATGCTGTCATGAATGAAAATGTCTTTTGGAGTATAACGGATAAATTAAAGACGCTTGGGGCTTGTGATATTCTTGTACTTCCTATAGAGAAAGTAGTAGTATAGTCAATGGTGTATAGAATGATCAATAATTCTAATAAAATCCTAAGTTACGAAGACGTTGCGAGATACAAGGCGGGGTCTAGTGACGAGCCTCTCGTGAGTGTAGCTAGTTATGAACCCACCATTAAGGCAAAATATATTAAGAGGGATATGCTACCGATAACTGGCGAGATTATTTATGTGAGGGATTCTGTCGCTAGAAAATTGGCTAGCGTCGAGGCTTATTTGAGGAAACAAGGCTACTGCTTGCGCATAGTGTATGGCTATCGACACCCTGACATACAAATGGCTTATTTTACCAAAAGAAAAGATGAAATCGCGAAAGAAAAACCTGGCATTAGCGACAAAGACCTCGAAAGTTATGTGCATAATTTCGTAGCTGTACCAGATATTGCGGGGCATCCTACAGGTGCGGCTATTGATGCTACCTTAACAACTTTAGATGGTGACGAAGTTGATATGGGTTCTGCTATTGCTGATTACAGTGATGAGGATATCATTAAAACGCAAGCAGATGGACTAACGTCTGAGCAGATAAAAAATCGAAAATTACTCCACGATGCAATGGTTGGTGAGGGGTTTGCGCCATTTTACGGCGAATGGTGGCACTTTTCTTATGGCGACAGAGAGTGGGCTGCTTTTTATGAGAAAGAAGCACTCTACGACATCATTGACTTTACGATAAAATAATAATTACATTTCTTTCAAGGATTCATGCGAGTGGAGATTGTGTCTATACAATCTCCACCCGCTTTGCCGGATACCAACCTCACCAGCGATTGGTCGGACATCCTGCAAGAAGATGTCTCGGGTCTGAAGCTGTCCTATTGACTGTCGAGGAGCGGGTAATTCTTCTGGTGTCGTATCTCTTCGATCTTCCTTGCAGACGCCATACAGTCTCCCCAAAGATAAATTCTTTGTAGAGATTGAGTATGGTTTTCTGTGGCCTGCTCGGTAGACGATACGTCCTGCTGTTGACTGACGGGAATCGCGCCAGACTTCATGTACATAGGCATTGAGTTAGACCCAACACTTGCCGTGCGCATGAAATACTGATTGATCCGTGAGCGATAACTTGAAGCATCCTCAGGCGGACAAGTTCCCATGCGATACCCATACCTCGATACGAGCACCGAACTCCTAGCTCGGACATATACCAGGCGTTCTTGTAGTCAAAAGACCTTGGCAATCTTCCGTCTTTGGAAAGACTACCGAGAAACTCCTGTACGTCATCGGGAGAGCGGTTGAATGGTATGGCGCAACCGAAACCAATCAAGGTTTCGCTGTCGGTAGCATACACTACTACGCCATCCTTCATGTGGGGAGCGATAACTCCCTCATAGATCTCACAATCGGTGTATTCCTCAAAGTACGGAGGCCCCGAAGGCCTCTTTGTACGTATTGATGAATCCCGATACATCAAGTGTTTGCAGTGTGGCGATTTCACACCGAAGCCTGTCTTTCAACAGACAACCTCCATCTCGCTCGAGAGAGTGACTCCATTCTCTGTGATCTCCGCCGAGATTGACTTCCCGGTCGGCTGGACAATTGAAGAGCTACCTGTCACTCTTCCTACTGCGATAGTTCCCGAGCCGCAGGACGACTCATAGTAGAACGTATCGACGGTGCGTACCCATACTACAGGGTGAATGACAACTGCTTCGTTAGGTTCTCGCTGGAACCACACGACACCAACAGCGTCGCGCTCATGCAAGCCAAACTGGTCAACAATTTGGCGGTGTGCGGCAGTATACGTTTTTTCGTCTTTGGGGAATTCTCCTTCAATGACGACATGCACGATACCACCGAGGTCAACTATCGAGACGGGCGTATCGTCCCTTAGTTTTGCCGACTTCATCTTCGCTACCATTTCAGGGAAGGTAGCTTCAACGAAGAATGTCTTTTCAGTCAAGAGTTTGACTGAAGCGTTCACTGTCCCGGCAAAGCCTGAGACAGTGAAAGACAGGCTGCTCTCTCTGTATCCTTTGTATAGCGCAACTGCGGCTGAACGTGTAGCGTTGCCACAGAACTCGCCGCCAGCCATCTCGAAGTGTCGATCACTCGGGATAAGAAAACCCGCTTGCTCGACACCATCAGCGGCAAAGTCGCTCTCAAGCGCTTTGCCACGAGACTCGTATTCCTGACGTGTGAGTGCCTGATCAAGAATCTCAATGGCTGTACCGTTGCCTCCTGCAGCGGTGATAAGAGTTTGGTTTTTGGTCATTGTTCCTCCTAGACTCTAGTTTTCGACCAATTTCAATTTCACAATAGCAATAGATTACCGTGTTGTCAATAGGTCTATAACTAATCATAATACTCTTGCTTGTGTTATAATTGGGAATAGTTTACAATGCCGTATTATAGTGATGGAGTGTTTAAAATTCCGTCGCTAGCAGATTAAGAAAGGACACTAGATAACCATAGTTAAGCCCAGGATTCCTAGCGGATTCTCTGAGTCTACGCCAGAAGATCAGATTGAGTTCAATAGGCTACTTGATATCATCAAGACGACTTATGAACTCTACGGATTCACGCCTCTCAACACGCCCGACATTGAACTGTCCGAGTTATTGCTAGCGAAGAGTGGCGGCAACACCGCGAAACAGGGGTATAGATTCTAGCGGACTTGAGCTCTTGGCTCATACAATTAGCCAAATATTAACCGATTATCAACCTGAGGTATGTGGTAAAAATATCAGTTCAGTCAGACAATCTTTAGGTGATGAAATTAAATATTCGTTTGACAAGGGGGTAGTATGAACGAAGAAAGCATAAAAATAAAAATATCTAAGCCTTTTGGCAACTTATATCGCAACAGATGTGTACTAGTAGCAGCCTTTGACGATAGTCATAATCTACTGCTAGGAGCAAAACCCGATTTTTATCCGCCTGGAATAGTCAGGTTACTTGGAGGGGGTGTAGACGAAGGAGAGAATATCAAAGATGCTGCGTGTCGGGAATTGTTGGAAGAAACTGGGGTTGCTGTACATAAAGATAAAATGCACATAAAGACTAAATTTAGTATACGAGCCATCGACTGTGATGGCAATGCTTACAACAATGACACATATTTAGTATGTGCAAATATTGAATCTGCTCCCGTAAACCCGGGTGACGACGTAAAGCAGATAATTAAATATAAAAGCCAAGACCTAGAAAGACTAATAGGTAACTACAGAAAACTAAGCCCTAGTCTTTGGTATAAAGGAGCGGAGGGGGAATTTAGTTGGTATGATTACGCACAAGTTTATACAGTGATTCACAATAAGGTGCTTGATATGTTCTAGAGGGTCGCACTATATGAAACTGTCTGTAATACCTCATTTAACAAATTTAACGCGTCTGTATATCGCACCATTTCTTTGCCAAAGAAGTCTTTCATTCCTGATTTATGCACGAATATTAAGCCCGTAGCTTCTGGCTTATCTATTGAGCGCACCCAGGTATTAAAATACTCATTCATAGCCTCCTTATCCATGGATAATTCAGCGAAAACTACTATACCGCAATTGCCAAATTCATTTTCGTATACACCCAAAAGTTTACTTTTACTCAAGCTTTCATATTTCAAGCCAACTTCTTCTTGAAGTTCTTCTGATATATGATCCATCAAACTCTGCCCAGCGGTAAACGACCCGCCTACGAATGAAACTTTCAAATCTGTCGCAAAATGATTTGAGCGCTGCAAAAAGACATAATTATCATCGCTAAGCTTTAAAAATACGTGAGTGAAAGTTGCTTTTTGCTTGCCAATTTTTGTAGCAATTTGCGGATGCTGCTTTGCGATATGGCGCACGCTATATGAAACTTTACCTAGCTGTAAGATTAATTTATCATCTTTTTGCAGAGCATTATGAAACGACCATACGCTGCTATCAAATAAAATTTTACCTTCGTGCTTGGCTTTATCAAGTTCAATATTCCAAAGATTGTCAATTTGTTTCTGCACGTTGTCTGGAATTTCGCTCGCAAGTTTAAAGGCTGAGCGAATATTTAAATTCGAAAGACTTATTGGTCGGGTCGGTTTGAATAGAATCACGATAACTTGCTTAGTAGTAATGCCTGTGCGTTACGCCGTGCTCGATAGGCATTTTCGAAAGCTTCATCAACCGTTCGACCCCATGCAAAAAATCCATGTTCAAATTGAGATATGACTATACCGTGTTTTTCTAGCTCATCGCCTTTTTCCATAATAATATCCGCAGCTTTATCTGCAACCTTATTCATCGACCACAAAACGTCTGGTCTTGTATAGACTCCCGAAGGAACGTCAAACTGAGGTTGATTCTTAAAGAAATATTCTTTCTCTTTTCTATCGTCAACTTTAATACAACGAACTTTGCCAATTAGTTTAGATTGAAGTGTGTAAGTCGGTATATCTTTACCAGTGCCAGATTTATCGACCAGTATAGCTGGAGTGTTTGGAATCTTTGCGCTTATACTAAACCCTGTTGAGTCGGACAGTCCCAAATTCCAGCATTCTGCGGCAATGTCACACATAGTATTTGCTAGTTGTTGAACTTCTTGTGATTGAATAGCTTATGATAATCCATGAGCTAATTGTAGGCTACTGGACAGTGATTAGTCAATATTGGCGTAACAGCTCAACACCTTCGCTACACTCCCGCCTAATGTTGCATATAAAAAGCAGCTATTCTAAACTGAAAGTTGGAAAAATAATCAGGAGAATAGCTGCTATGTCATATTGTAGCAATCCGCATGCGCCCAAAGCTAGAGAGCTAGATTTGCGATGGAATGCAAATATACCAACCTTTAGCTCAGCGCCAATTAAAAACGCTAAATCACTACCCAAAGAGACAGTTAAAGCTATAATAGACGAACGTAGGCGCAGCGGTAGAGGCGCATACTTTATTCACCTCAAACAACTAGAGCGCGCCGGCATCGTCCGGCGCTTTTTCTATCCGACGATTCCGCCGCGGGTCGAATATGAATTGACGAAAGCTGGTCTTGAATTATTGAAGTTGACGGGCGATATAACCACGTGGTTTGATTCTCATTCTGAAGCCCTGCACAAGTCCCAGAAAACCTACGACAAGAAACGCGTGACCGTACTGCGGCGATTATAAGTTACGCTTTTTCTCTATCGCTTCCAGCACTTCGCGGTGTCGCAATTTTGCTTATTTTTACTTACAACTACTCCGCCGCATTAACCGTAACCGATAATGGACGGAAATTCAAAAACAATACTAAAAACAATCTTCAACACATACCAAAACGCCACAAAAATCCAAGCAAACGGAATGAGCGCAGCAGCCACCAAACTAAGCAACACTTTCATAGCCGGATTATCTACGTCCGTGATTTTCCAAATACGTTTTGCCGAACCACTAAACGATAGCGGCGAAGATATAACAACCTTTTCGGATTTTAGTTTGCTCATGTTTTTATTTTACTTGTAATTTTTATTAATGTAAAGTTAGCAGTCAAATATCATTTTTAGTAAGTTCGTTAATTTAATTTTTAGCTCAAAATAAAACATAGCTACACCTCTATAAATCTAGCAAACCTTTCAGAAACTAACAAACTATTGCTGTCGCAGCAGACTTTTAAGTGCCGTCTTGCCAAGTAAAATGATGCCTGCTAACGTAAAAATAACAGAGTTAACCACAAAGTTCACGCTCTGATGAAAGGGAGTTTATGGTGTCAAGAAAAACATATTGTTTGGCGGCAATATTTATCGCGGTTGGAGCGCCATTTGTGTTGGCGAATGTAGCCCTAGCTGCACCAGCGGGTGTCAGTAATGTTGAGAATTTTATACGAAGCGTCATCCAAGTGGTGGCGGGCTGCTTTTGTGAGGTCAAACCGCAAAGACCCACATAGCCGTACCATGTCTTAAATTATTTCAAAAATATTTCAACAATTCAATTACGATGTCGACATAATCGTGGTTGCCCCATCTTTCTTATTACCAACCATTACCGAAGATGGGATTGCAGGAAGAACATAAGAACATATAACTCGCGTTTCATCATATTAAGTTAACGAGGACTTTCTCTTTGAGACAATGTGTCATGAGTTGGCACATTCTTTACGCTGGGAGAAAGTTCCAGAATATGCAGAGACAATGTTTAATGACATGATATTAAAGGTGCTGGCAGTTATACTTGAAGAGAAAGCTATGAATAAGTTTAAGCAGTATAACAAGCAGTTCTTCCTGCGTGAAATACAAAATACCAGATAAAAAGAAGTTGACACTATGATTATGACACCAAAAGACAACTTTATCTGTATAGCCTATGACTATAATACAATATTTTATACTGGCGATTATTCGTAACAATGGATACACAGCCACCGTAATGAGTTTTGGTTCCCAGGTAGATCTATAATGAGCGAGACCATAGATGTGCATTTATTTTAATCTTTACTTGTGGTTTTATAAAAACATCGGCATAATAGATAACATTAGGAAAGGTTATATGAGGCAGTATTTAGATATATTACGATACGTCCGCGACAACGGCATCCAGAAAGGCGACCGCACTGGCACCGGCACAACTGAAATGTTTGGTGCGCAGACGCGATACAATTTAGAGGACGGCTTTCCAGCAGTGACCACCAAGAAATTGTACTTCAATAGCGTGGCACATGAACTCTTGTGGTTCTTAAAAGGAACAGGCAATATTGCGTACCTGGCACAAAATGGCGTGCATATTTGGGATGAATGGCCGTACAAGAACTATCTGGAGAAAACTGGTCAGAGAATTCCAGAAATCAACGGCGACGAATGGTGCGCTGGCATGAAACGATTTATCGGGCGGATTGCGACAGATCATGCGTTTGCCGAGAAATGGGGCAATTTAGGCCCAGTGTACGGCGTGCAGTGGCGCAAATGGCCGGACGGTAAAGGCGGGACGATTGACCAGATCCAAAACGCCATCGATATGATAAAGAATAACCCAACGTCGCGGCGCAACATCGTCAGCGCCTGGAATGTAGCGGAAATTGACGAAATCGTGCGTTCAGGCGGGCTGCCACCGTGCCACACCATGTTCCAGTTCAATGTTCGGCCAGGTGAAAATGGTGAGAAAGATAAGCTGGATTTGGCGCTGACCCAGCGTTCGGCAGATATATTCCTAGGTGTGCCGTTTAACATCGCTAGTTACGCACTATTACTTTCGATGATCGCCCAAGTAACTGGCAAGCAGCCAGGTGAGTTTATTCATACCTTGAATAGCGCGCATATTTATAATAATCACCGCAAGCAAGTCGACGAGCAACTATCTCGTGATCCGCTACCGCTGCCAAGATTATGGCTCAATCCTGACATTAAGAATATTGATGATTTCACGATTAAGGATATCCGATTAGAAGGTTACGAGAGCCATTCACCGATAAAAGCGCCAATTGCAGTGTGATATTGGGCGCGATGAGACCAAACTATCTTTTATTTAATACAGCAAAACTAAATACCATTCTTTCTAAATGACAGGCACTGGATTAAGAAACTCGCTTATATATCACAAAATCAAAATCATAGGCATTGTCAGCGTCGGCAGGATGACGAACGCGGCTAGTTTCTTGCCAAATACTCATATCGATTTCTGGGAAAAATGTATCAGCACCTGGAAATGAAGCGTCAATTTCCGTAGCGTAAATAGTGTCGATCTCTGGCGTCTCCAGCGCGTCGGCGTAAACGCGAGCGCCACCAATAATAAATATTGAATAGTGCGACAACGCCAAGGCACTAGGCAGATTCATCACCGTTAGCACACCTTCAGCACCAGTCAGCCGCGAGGAAATGACGATATTTTTACGCTCCAGTAGCGGTCGCGAGCCAATTGACTCAAAAGTCCTGCGCCCCATAATAATACCACCACCCTTTGTCAGCTGCTTGAAATGCGCCAAATCCGCTGGCAAGCTGCGCCCCCACGGCAAATCGCCACCCCGACCAATAGCGCGATTCCGATCATAAGCAACAATAATAGCTTTCTTCATAGCCCAAGTGTAGCACGTAGCAACTTCCAGAAAAAGTTTAAATCATTAAACAAACATTCAATTTATGAATTACACTCGTCATATTGATATGATATCAATTAGATTATGGTAGAGTTTAATTCCAAAGATTGTCACTAAATTCTATCAACTGGCTTAATACCAAGCAACTTAAGCGCATTCGTAATCACAATAGCAATTGATTTAGATAGATACAGCTTTTTCCTTGTATTAGTTATATCTTCGCTAATAAATTGCTCCTTTGCGTAGATGCTATTAAACACATGAGCAATGTCTAAAATATACTCAATCAATATATTCGGCGCATAAGATTCCAGCGCATCGGTAATTCTTTTAGGGAAATAAGCCATCAACATTACAATTTTGCGCTCTTCCGAAGAAAGCGTGAGCTCCTCATTCTGAGGCAGAGTTAAATCACCAGTATATTTAGAAAGTAAACTATTTATACGCGATAAAGTATAGAGAATATAAATCCCGCTATCACCCTTTAAATTAATTGATTCCTGAATATCTAAAACAGAATCAGAATTGCGCGAAGGCTTTAGTATAGCAAATTTTACAGCATCAATCGCGATCAAATCAGCTGTTTTTTCATCGTAATCTCTACCAGAATTCAAAAGAGAATCTCTTACTTCATCCAAAAGATTATCTATATAAAGAGTATTGCCATCGCGGGAACTCATTTTCTTTTTAGCGCCAGTTTGCTTATCAACAATACTAATTAATCCATAGGGGAGGTGTGTAAAATCACTAAGTTTGCCGACACCCAGTTGTTCGCATATTGCGAAAACTTGCTTCATAGCTAAAGATTGCTCTGGACCAACCACCCAGAATAATTTATCTGCGTTAAAACGCTCTTTCTTTAACTTTGTAAGCGCGATATCTTGAGTAATATAGAGGGAAGTGCCATCGGATTTAAGCACAATAGTGTCTGGCAAATTATACGCTTCAAGATTACTTAACACAGCTCCGTTATCCAGCTTTTTAAATATACCTCTGGGAATATTATCCATTATCATTCCGCGGCCATCTTTATAATGTTCATGTTCATGCCAAACCAAATCCCAATGGCTACCTATTCTGGCGAGTGTCTGGTTAATACCATCATGGGCATATCCTATAGCCAATTTCCATAACTTCCAGGTATTAGCGTCTCCATTTTCCCAATCAAGAGCAATTTGCCTTATTTCCTGATCAATTTCTGGCGACTTTTTTGCAGCTTCAGCGCCATACATATAACATGTGCCAATAAAATGATCTGGCTTAGTGCCTTCTTCTTCAGGCGTTATCCATGCTGAAGGATTATTTGCCCAATCTACTAAAGTCGCATCCTTGGCGCTGTCTCGCTTTTTGCACTTTAAAAATCCCCACATTGCCCGAGCAATTGCTATACCTCTATTATTATCTATACAATCACGCACCACCGAAGCACCGCAATAAGCAGCTATATTAGCCACAGCCATACCAATTAAATTATTCCTTAAATGACCAATATGCATAGCTTTATTTGGATTTGGCGAAGTGTGCTCAATAACCCAACGCTGGCCAGCAAGTATATCATTGCGTCCATAGTTTTGATTTGTATCGTTTATATGTATAAGGATTTTAGAAAGAGATGCATCCGTAAGATGTATATTAATAAAACCAGGTCTTGCGGCTTCTAGAGTGTAATCACCATCTTGTGATTGTGTAATATTTACCTCTTTAGTAATAGATTCTCCTATCACATAAGGAGCGGTATGGAGAATTTTTGATAAACGAAAAGCCACATCACAAACAAAGTCAGCTTTATCAAGTTGGGTTGGCACAGTAACGGTTACATCTGGTATATTCGTATCAGGATATAGGCGCATAATAGCGTCGTTAATATCAGAGGTAATCTTGCTAGTTATTTTAGTGTAGTCCATAAGCCTTTTTCGATATATTACAAATTACGAATATTATTATTTAATAATTATACATAATAAGGTATCACCAAGCAAAGGTGCTAATATCAATATAAAATTAGATAGCCCAGTATTAGTACTTCACCAAATAATAGAATCTGCATAAACCTGCCACACCTTTTGTTCATCAGGTGATATTGTTCGAGCAAACTCAATCGCCCGAGAAAGCATTGTATTATTGATTGTTACATTTTGAGCGATATCAACTTCCATCTGACCAGTCAATTCTATAAACTTAGTTTCAGCAGCAATTTTCTGTGCAGAATTCAAATTTGATCCTCCATGCTCATTTATTGCACGACGTACAATAGTAGTATATGAATCACCAGATTGCGCTATATAGGTATAGTTATTACTACCAGAATCTTGAGATTCTATTGGATCCGTAGACGATCGTGCAACTCTATTGTCGCTAGAGTTTTTACTATTTTTTACTATTACATTATTTTCTCCTTTGACACTGCTATTCTTATCTATATGATTATCCTGCATAGAGTCAGATTTATTGTCTGTATATTTAGATTCTTTCTTGGTCATTCTATCATTAGATAATTCTCTAATCTCTGCCGTAGCATTAGTTTGCTTAATAGCAGCAAATAATGAAACTACAAGCAACACAATTACGCAAGCAGTTGCTACTTTCTTTTCTGTAATATGAAACCCTCTAATATTCATAATACCCCTCCTTAGTATCTTATAAAGATAATATCAGACTTTTCACAAACCAAACAAGCATAAGCTTAATAAATCAAATTGATTGAAACCATGTTACTAAACCATAAGTATATTAAAATATATTATTTACAAAAATAAAAATTTGTTATATAATAAAAGTAGTAAGTTGTGTATTTCAATTAACTAAGGAGATCCATGGAAGAGATTAATCTTTACGATTTGTTACGTTTTTATACTAAAAGATGGTTAACCATTGCCATCGCCGCCATGATTGGTGCGATTATAAGCATTACATATACATACTTTATCCAACAGCCACAATATAAAAGTTCAGCAACTATTTTATTGATCGGCGCCGACCATTCAGGTAATAATCAAGGTTCAGTAACATTAAACAACTATGTGAAACTATTTACATCACGTCGCGTACTTGACCCAGTTATTACAAGTAGTGGCTACTCAGAAGACTACAAAACACTATCTAGAAACACAACTGCAGAGAATGTTAAAAATACTGACATTATAAATGTATCAATGAGCTCATCGGACCCAAAAACTAGTAAAATTTTACTAGAATCAGCTATTCAAGAATTCAAAGAACAGTCTAAGTCGCTTTACGGAAATAGTTCCATTAGAATCAACGTAGTTGACTCACCAGATACCTCCAATATACCTTCAAATATTAAACCCTTGCAACAAGTTGGATTAACTACAATAGCAGCCATGGCGTTATCTATTATTGTATTATTCTTTATTTATGATTATAAAAAATCACAATTATCTACGAATAAAAAACATAAAATCAAAAAGATAGCAGTTAGGTAGGCGAGATAGTATATCTATGTATCAAAAATATGGGAAACGCCTCATGGACATACTTTTCTCCATAATCGCGTTAATAATACTGTCTGTGCCTATGCTAATCATAGCCGTAGCCATAAAACTAACGTCGCCAGGGCCAGTATTTTTTCGCCATCAACGCTACGGCAAAGACAAAAAGCCGTTCACTATCAACAAATTCCGCACGATGTCGGTAAAAGCTCCAAAAAACATACCGACTAACAGTTTTTCAAACGCTTCTAGCTTTATTACTCCATTTGGCGCAATCT
>ERZ772971.1338-NODE-1338-length-14426-cov-3.422726_pt1 | contig 14426 bp, 13 predicted proteins | sample MGYA00511943_ERZ772971 | MGnify/ENA primary metagenome ERZ772971 (study PRJEB29015, sample SAMEA2737929) | human oral metagenome | biome: human oral; feature: human-associated habitat; material: dental | place: China | collected 2144 ... | reverse complement strand
GGCGGGGCGGTCCGTGGCGCGCACGTAGTACTTGACCGAGTCCATGTCGAGCTCGGACAGGTCCACGCCCCAGGTGGGCATGGGCTTGCGCTCGAAGATCTCGTACGCCTTGAGCCGCTTGGCGAGCATCCACTCGGGCTCGCCCTTGATCGCGGAGATCTCCCGGACGACCTGCTCGTCAAGGCCGCGTCTGGCGTTGGCGCCGGCCTCGTCGGAGTCGTGCCAGCCGAAGTCGTACTGCGTCGAGATCGAGTCGATGATCTCGTCGTCCGTAGGACGCGGCTTCTCGGTCGTGAGTGTGGTCATCGGGTTCCTTCCGTTCGCTGGGGCCGGCGGCCCCGCGTGTCAGATGCGGCGGCCCGCACGGCGCGCTTGCGCAGGGCGGGCATGGCGATAGGGACGTGGGTGGTGCAGACGTGGGCGCCGCCGGCGAGGGTGGCCAGGCGCTGGACGGGCACGCCGAGCAGCCGGGCGAAGGCCTGGGTCTCGGCGTCGCACAGGGCGGTGAACCGTCCGGCGACCTCGCGCACGGGGCAGTGCCCCTGGCAGAGCTGGACGGCGAAGGAGCCGTCGCCAACGTCGCGGATGGTCGCAGCGTAGCCGTCGAGCGTCAGGGCGTCCGCCAGCGCCTTGGCGCGGTCGGAGGGGTCCTTGCCTGCGGCCTCGACGACGGGCATGTAGCGGCGCTCGAGGTCGCGGCCGCGCACGGCGGCGAAGGAGTCGACCGCCTTCTCACCCGCGACCTGCTCAAGGTAGGACAGGGCGCGGTTGGCGATCTCGGAGTAGCCCTCGGCGAAGGAGGTGTGGGCGCCGGGCGTGGCGACGTAGTGGCGGGCGGGACGTCCGCGTCCGCGCTTGCCGACGGCGGCGGGGGTGCGGACCTGGATCTCACCGCTGTCCTCGAGCGCGGTGATGTGGCGGCGCACGGCGGCGGGCGTCAGGGAGAGGATCTTGGCGAGCTGGGCGGCGGAGACCGGGCCCTTCTCGACAATGAGGTCCAGGACCTTGGCGCGGGTCGACTCGTCGTCCGTCTGCCTCATGGCCGCTCCTCCCTGGTCTCGCTGCGCTCCGGCCGGGGCGGACGCGTCCGCGGGCCCCGTGGCGTCAAAGAGTTTAGCCAAGAAGTGGCTTCCGATATTCACTCCACCCCGGTTCCAGGCCGGAAGGTGACGTGGTGTCAAGCACGCTTACCAATGAGAAGGTCGCCTTATGCAGGTTCGCCTTACCGATCGGGGGTGGCGGAGCGGCCTCCGCCCGCCCCTCCCCCTCCCACACGCGCGGGCGGGTCCGACACCTCGTCTTCCTGCTGGCGGGAGTGGAAGACCCGCCCGCCTCAGCCGAGGTGCTCACCCGCGAGCGCGGGTGTCACCTGGGGTCCTTCCACACGATGTTGCTGAAGCGGGCCGTGCCCCCGTAGGAGTACAGGCGCACGCACTCGTCCCCCTCGAGGAAGTAGACCTGCTGGGACAGCACGGTGAAGCCCGCGTTGACGAAGACCTCGACGCTCTGGCGGTCGACGAGGATCCTCAGGTGCACGTGCCTGGCCGCCGGGTCGATGGGTGCCTCGGCCTGGCGGTAGGGCAGGAAGGAGTACTCCGGGCGGTCCGAGGGGCCCCGGTCGACGTAGACGCGGCCGTCGTAGACCCCGATATTCGTGTGGCGTGAGTCGTCGGCGTTGCTGCCCACGGCCACACCGACGTTCGTCGCCTCGCTCCAGTCGATGTCGAGCTCGAGGGAGTAGGCGCGCCCGGTGCGGGGCAGGGCGATCCTGCCGTCGACGTCCCTGTCGGAGATCCTCGCCCCCGTGCAGAAGGCGCTGTCGTCCAGGGCGGCGGCGGGCGCGCTGAGCAGGGTGTACCAGCCGCCCGGCTGCCTCTGGAGGGTCAGTGAGCGCACGACCGAGTTCTGCCCGTTGTACCCGTCGGTGGCGTCGGTCGGCACGTCGCGGGCCGCGTACTTCCAGTTGTTCATCCACCCCAGCGCCAGCCTGCGGCTCTCGGGCTCGGCCGGGTCCGGCCAGGTGACGGCCGCGTACCAGTCCCATCCCCAGTCCAGCCACTGCGGGTTCGTCGCCGCCGTCGTGAAGCGGGTCCCGTCCCAGTCGCCGACCCAGTAGGCGTAGGTCATGGGCAGGCCCGCGCCCCAGGCGTCCATGCTGGCGGCGAGCACCCAGTGGCGGGTGCCGTCGTCGGCCGTCATGCGGAAGAAGTCGGGGCACTCCAGCCCGCCCAGGTCGGGCACGGTGCCGTCGAGGTAGTCGAAGTTGGCGGTCCACCTCCACGACTTGAGGTCCGTCGAGGTGTAGATCGAGGCGTACGTGTGGCGTCCGATGACGCAGACCCACTGTGAGCGCTCCTCGTCCCAGACGACCTTGGGGTCACGGAACCACTCGGCGTTCTCGATCTCCTCGGGCGTGCGGGCCGCGTCCCCGTCGGGGTTGACGATGACCGGGGTCTCGTAGCGGGTGAAGGAGCGACCGTCGTGGGACCAGTACAGGTACTGCTCCTGCTTGCGGCGCACCCCTGCCGTCGGCTGGGTCGCGAGGACGACGACGGCGCCCGCGCCGAAGCCCGCCGTGTTCCGCTCGTCGATGACGGCCGAGCCCGTCCACACGGGGAAGGAGGGTGTCAGGGGGATGGCCACTGAACTGTCGCCGAAGTGCACGAGGTCGGTCGTCGTCGCCACGTCCCAGCCGCCGTCGCCGTAGTTCGTGTCGGCGTGCAGGTAGTACAGCCACGTGCGTCCGCGGTACTGGATCGGACGCTGGGGGTCGCACAGCCATCCCCTGGGCGGTGTCATGTGGTACACGGCGCGCTGTGACGCGGGCGCGGCCTGAGCCTCGGGGGCGATCCCGACGGCCGTCGCGGCCACCGCACCGAGCCCGGCGAGCTCGAGCACCGTGCGGCGCGACAGCGCCCGGGCAGGGACCGCAGGTGTCATGCGTGGAGGCAGGGTCATGGTTCTCTCCTTTGAGACACGGCCCGGGGCGTACGGTCCGCCGGGCCAGGCGTGGGGGGTCAGAGGGTGAGCACGGAGCTCCTGATGACGGGCGGGCACTCGATCTCGACGCGTCCGTCGGCCGGGACCTCGTCGAGGCCGAGCAGCAGGCGCACGCCGGCCACGCCCAGCTCGTAGTGCGGCAGCGCCACGGTGGACAGGGGCGGGTGGAGGTAGCCGGCGATGACCTCCTGGTTGTCGAAGCCGACGACGGACATGTCGGCGGGAACGCTGAGCCCGCGGTCACGAAGCGCGTCGTACAGGCCCATGGCGACGCGGTCGTTGTGGCAGCACACCGCCGTCGCCCCCGTTGCGAGCAGCCGCTCGACGCTGGCGTAGCCGCCCTCCTGGTCGGGCTGGGCCTCCCACACGAGCTCCGGGGCGAGGTCGATGCCCGCGGCCTCAAGGGCCTGGCGATAGCCCTCAAGCCGTCCGCTTTGGGCCGGGGAGGGTGAGGTCGTGTTGATGAGGGCGATCCGCCGGTGCCCGGCGGCCAGGAGCGCCTGAGCGGCCCGGCGTCCGCCGCCGACCTCGTCGGGCACGACGCAGGGGTAGTCGCCGACGTCGTCGTAGCAGTTGACGAGGACCGTGCTCGTCTCGCGCAGCGAGGTCGGCGGCGTGACGCAACGGTGGTACCAGCGCGAGAACAGGATGCCTCGCACCTTGTACTGCAGCATCATGGAGATGGCGCGCTCCTCGGCCTCGGCGTTGCCCTCCGTGTTGGCGACCAGCAGGATGTGCCCGCGCTGCCACGCGGCGTCCTGCGCCCCGCGCACGATCTGCCCGGCGAAGGGTGTCGAGGCGATGGAGTCGGACAGGAGCCCGATGAACGGGCTGGTTCCCTTGACGAGGGTCTTGGCCAGGGCGTTGGTGCGGTAGCCCAGGCGGTCGACCGCCTCAAGCACGCGCCGCCGCGCGTCCTCGCCGATCCGCGCCCCCCGTTTGTCGTTGACGACGTGGGAGACGGTGGTGACGGAGACACCTGCCTCCAGCGCCACCTGCTTCATCGTGACCCTCGGCTCCCCGCTGGCCTCCATGTGCATACCGACTCACCCCTTCGTAGAACCGCTCTCAAGCCCGTAGATCATCGCCTTGTTGAGGACGAGGAAGGCGAGGAGCAGCGGCGTGACGGTCACAGACACCGCTGCGAAGGTCGCCGTCCAGTCGGTCTTTCCCATGTTACCGATGTAGTTCTGCAGCCCCAGCGGGATGGTCTTGAGGCCCTCGGACAGCACGAAGGTGTTGGCGAAGACGAACTCGTTCCAGATGAAGATCGCGTTCACCATGACCACCGTGATGACGGTGTTGAGCGACATGGGCAGCGTGATCCGCGCGAAGATGCGGTAGGGGCCGGCCCCGTCGATGGACGCCGCCTCATAGATCTCCCGGGGGATATAGCTGAAGAACGACATGAAGAGGAACAACGACATCGGCAGGGCGAATCCCGCCAGCGGGAGGATGATCGCCAGGTGGGTGTCGAGCAGGCCGATCCTGGAGTAGTCGATGAACAGCGGGACCAGCGCGATCTGGACGGGGACGACGATGCCCGTGAGAAACACGCCGCGCACCACCGAGGCTCCGGCGAAGCCGAGCACCTGGATGGCGTAGGCGCCCGTCATGCCGCACACGACGATGAGGGCGCAGGCGCCGACCGTCACGATCGCGCTGTTGGTGACGTAGGTGGCCACCGAGCCCTGCTCGAAGGCGCGCAGGAAGTTGTCGAGGGTGAAGGAGGTCGGAATGTCGAATGGGTTGTTGGCCGCGAAGTCCTCGGGCGCCCTCACGGAGGTGAGGATGAGCCACAGGAAGGGGTACACCTGGATGACGAGGACCAGTCCCAGCAGCAGCCGGTAGACGATATGCGCTGTGCGCAGGCGCTTTCTGCGCACGGGGGCGGGCAGGTCGGTGCGCGCGGGCAGCACCTGCCCGGCGACGTGGGTCGTGGAGCTGGCCATGTCAGTCGTTCCCCTTCCGGATGAGTCCGAAGATCACCGCGACGGCGATGAGGCACTCGATGACGATGAACACCGAGATCGCCGAGGCGTAGCCGTAGTTCGTGCTCACGAAGGCCGTCTTGTACATGTAGGTGGTCACCAGCTCCGAGGACCGCCCGGGGCCCCCGTTGGTCAGGAGGTAGGGGACGTCGAAGCCGCGCAGGCCGTAGGTGACGACCATGACGAGGGTGGTGGCCCACACCGGGCGGATGTGCGGGAAGCGGATCTTGGTGAACACCTGCCAGGCCCCGGCGCCGTCCAGGCGCGCGGCCTCCTCGAGCTCCTTGGGCACGGAGAGCAGGGCGGCGTAGAGGATGATCGTGTAGAGCCCCAGGAACCGCCACCCCTCGGGGACCGACACGGCCGTCAGCACCGTGTGCACGTCCGAGAGCCACGGGCGCGCGATCGTATCGAGGCCGACCGCGGACAGCAGGCCGTTGACAAGGCCCGTCGGGTCGTAGGAGTAGATCCGCTGGAAGAGCAGCGCGATGGCTGTCGTCGAGATGACGGCCGGCATGAGGTACATGACCTTGAGGACCTCTCGGCCGCGCGTGATCGTCAGCAGCAGGCAGGCGATGCCCAGGCCGGCGCCCATCTGGATGAGCACGCAGATCGCCAGGTAGACGAGCTGGTTGACGAAGGCCTTCCAGAAGGTCGGGTCACCGGTGAGCATCTTCGTGTAGTTGTCGAGTCCGACGAACTCCATCGCCGTGATGCCGTCCCACCGGAAGAAGCTGAGGACAAGGGACTGGGCGATGGGCATGAGCACTCCCCCGCCGAACAGGAGCACCGGTGGCAGGAGGAAGAGGAGGACTGAGGTTCGTGAGCGATGAGGAAGCATGGTGGTCTTCTGGTTCTCGTCGTGAGGCACGGTCTCGGTGGGGGGCGGGGCGCCGCCCCCCACCGAGGGCCGTTACTCGCCGAAGTAGGCGGGGGCGTTCTCGGCCAGGGCCGTGTCCATCGTCTTGATGAACTCCTCGACGCTGATGTCGCCCTGGACGAGCAGCACCTGCTCCTGGACGAGCGTCGTGTTGGTGGTGGGATCGAGCTGGGTGTCCCACGGCATGAGCGCGGTTCCGGTGACCTTCGCCGCCTCGTCGATGGCCTCCTGGTAGATCGGCAGCGCGTTGTCCGGGATGACGGGCTCCACCGTCGTCGGACCCATGAGGCCGGTCGCGGCGTACTTGTCGGGGTAGCGCTCCAGGGCGAAGCGGAGGAAGTCGTGGATGAGGGGGTCGTAGGTGGCGGCGTTGACCGCCACCCCGATTCCCGACGGCGCGACGTACTCGTTCGCCTCGGTCTTTCCCCCGGCCACGGTCGGCAGGGTGAAGAAGCCGATGTTCTCCTGCAGGTCCGCGGGCAGCTCCGTGGTGGCCAGGCTCGGCAGCTCCCACGTGCCCATGTTGTAGATGGCCGCCTTGCCGGAGGTGAAGAGGTTCTGGGCGTCGGTGTAGCCAACGGAGGAGAAGCCCTGCTGGAAGGCTCCCGCGGCCCCGAGGTCGTGGAGCCACTGGGCCATCTTGCGCCCGGGTTCGTCGCTGAAGGCGGCCTGCGCCCTCTTGAGGGTCTTGATGTAGTCCTCGCCGGCGACCCGGAACGGCTGGTAGGCGACCCACCTCTCCAGCGGCCAGCCGTCGAGCCCGTCGAGGGCGATGGGGGTGACGCCGGAGGCGGCGAGCTTCGTGCACAGCTCGGGGAAGTCGTCGAGGGAGGTGGGCACCTCGACCCCGGCAGCAGCGAAGAGCGCCTTGTTGTACCAGAACACCTCGATGCCGTACTCCAGCGGGATCATGTAGAGCGACCCGTCATCGAAGCGCTGGTAGTCCAGCGCCGAGGGACGGTAGCTGTCCGTGATACCGAAGCTGTCGAGCAGTGCCGCCACGTCCACCATCCGGTTCTGCTTGGCGAGCCTTTGAGCGAAGGGCGTGGCGTCGGTGTCGAAGAGCTCGGGGAGCTTGTTGGCGGCCGCCAGGGTCTCGTACTTCTGGATGTAGGAGGGGCGGTCGGGAGTGGTGATGAGCGTCAGCTTGAAGCCGGAGTGCTCAGCGGCGTACTCCTCTGCGATCTCCTGCATCGTGGAGATGACGGCGCCGTCAGCCGCGCGAGACAGCAGCCACGTGATCTCGCGCGGCTTGATCTCTCCCTCCGGGTTGATGACGACGGGCTCGCCCGAGGGGGCGCTGGCGCCGGTGCAGGCGGCGAGGGCGGGGGCGGCCACGGCCATGGCGGCCAGCGCAAGGAAGTGGGAACGCGTGATCTCCATAGTTCTTTCTCCTGTGAAAGATTGGGGGTTGCTACGGACGGGTGTGGGTGCTGAGAGCGGTGACCGTGACGGTTCCGTCGAGGGCCGCGACGCCGACGTGCCCGCTCGTGCGGGCGTAGACGCTGGTCGACATGACGACGGCGTCGTCCACGCAGCACTGGAGGAGCTCGTGGCTGGAGATGACGTCGAGGTGGGCGCGTCCGGCGGACAGGTCGACTGGTCTCTCGAGCTCGATGAAGTGCGGGACGTCGCCAGCGACGTGCCACTGCTCCGGGCCCGGCTCACGACGCGGCCACCGGTCGAGCACCATCCGGCGTTGACCGGGCTCGAGCCTGAGGACGTAGCCGGTCTCCCCCTCGGCGTCCGTGCGCAGGAGCAGGGAGATCTCCCGGGTCCCGGTGGTCCACTGCAGGTCGATGCTCAGGCGCAGCTCCTCTCCGAGCTCGGGGGTGAGGACCTGCGCGCGGTAGGAGGTTGGTGCGTCGAGGACGACGGGTGTGTCGAGGCAGGTGAGCTCCCGGCTGTAGGCCCCCAGGACCTCGGGGGGGATCCTCATGCTCAGGGAGCCGTCGGGCGCCTGCACCGCCTCGAGGCAGGCCATGGTGCCCGCCCACAGCCAAGGCCCCTCGTCCGTGCCGCCCTGCCGTGAGGCGATCCAGCCGAAGAAGAGGCGCCGACCGTGCCACTCGACGGACTTGGCGGCGTAGAAGCCGCGCCCGTCGAGGGTGTCGTGCTCGGGGGCCTCCCAGGGGCCGGTGGGGGTGCGCGACACGCGGTAGCGCGTGACGAAGCGGTCGGTGAACTCCGAGTAGACGAGGTACCACCACGAGCCGATGCCAAAGACCTCCGGGCACTCCTGGGTGACGAAGCGGCGCGGCTCCCACAGGGGCTCGGTGATGCTCCAGTGGGTGAGGTCCTCGCTGACGAGCCGGGCGACCACGCCTCGCCTGCGGTCGGGCCCGTCGAGGTGGCGGGCCGCCAGCACGAGGCTCCAGTGCGTGTCGCCGGGGGCGCGGTAGACCTGCGGGTCGCGCCAGTCGGCGGGGTCGTAGCCCTCGGGGGCTCCGAAGGTGTCCTGCGGGTGCTTCGTCCAGGTGCGCATGTCGGTGCTCGTGGCGTGGGCGACGAGCTGGAGGGACCTGCCGTCGGCTGCGAGGCGGGCAGGGTTGTTGGCGGTGTAGAAGAGGTGGTAGACCCCCGCGTCGTCCTTGACGACGCTTCCGGTGTAGGCGTTGAAGTCCTCGGCGTCGGCGCCGCCGGAGGCGAGTGCCTCCCCGCGGTCCTCGTAGTGGACGAGGTCGCTGGTGACGGCGAGGTGCCACGGCATGCCGGGCCGGGGCTCCTGGCGTCGTTCGAGGAGGTAGTACAGGCGGATCTCGTGTCCGTCGGACCACGGGATGACGTCGCCCACCCAGTGCGGGGACGGCCTGAAGAAGATGTCGCGAGTCACGGTCACTCCCTCGTGATCAATCGATTAACCATGAGGCTACACACACGCCCCCACCTTGGTCAAGCGATTGATCACATGCTGTCGGGGTCCGTTTCTCGCGCAGCGGGGACCCGGCCGCCCGTTGCGCACCCGGGCGGGCACACGTGCGGGTGGGTCCGACGCCGAGGCGCCGAACCCACCCGTGAGCACCGGGCCCTCCCCCGGCACCGCGCTCAGTCGCGCGCCGTGAGCACGACCTCCTCCCACGCGAGCGGGTCCGGGGCGACGCCCCTGAAGACGCCGTCGGCGCCGTCGTCGAAGCCGGTGAAGACCCCGCCGCCGTCGCGCAGGGTGAAGAGCTGGCCGGCGTACAGGTGGGTGGGCTCGACGTAGCGGGCACCGTCGACGTCCCAGGGTCCCAGGGGGCTCTCCCCCTCGGCGACCCACACCGTTCCGGGGCACGGCCGCTCCTGCATGTCCCGGCCGCAGGAGAAGACGAGGTAGTGATGTCCGTCCACGGTGCGTGACTGGCTCACCTCCAGGTGGCCGAAGGGGCCGGGGGCGGTCAGCGGCTCGCACACCTGCCAGTGGTCGAGGTCCTCCGACACGGCGTGGCCGATGACCCCGGCCCGCAGACGCTCAGCGCCCCGGGCGCGCGCGGTGATGAGCATGTGCCAGCGTCCCTCGTGCTCGAAGACGAAGGGGTCGCGCCAGTGCTCGTCGCGGGTGCCGTCGACGCCGAGGGTGGCGTACCAGCGCGGGTCCGCCTCCAGCGGCTCGTCACAGGCCCGGTGGAAGGTGCGGCCGTCCTCGCTGTCGGCCCAGCCGATGCGCTGCACGGCCCCGCCCTCGCGGTGGCTGATACCGGTGTAGAAGATCCGCATCGTGCCGTCCGGCTTGAGGACGGTCGAGCCGGTCCAGATCGCCTGGTCGTCCCAGGCCGGTGCGTCCGAGTGCACGAGGGCGTCGGGCACGAGTGTCCAGGACCGGGCGTCGTCGGAGACCGCGTGCCCCAGGCTGGCGCGCCAGTGGCGCCGGTCGGGGTCGTGAAGCGCCCGCGAGGCCCGCAGGAAGAACAGGTGGTAGCACGAGCCGTCGTCGAGGACCCAGTGGTCCCACAACCAGTGGTCGGCAAGTGACAAGGACATGGCGCTCCTCTCAGCCCTTGACCGCCGTGCCCGCGAGGGACTGGACGAAAGAGCGCTGGAAGATGATGAACAGGATGAGCATGGGCAGGGTGATGAGGGTCCCGTAGGCCATGATCTGGCCCCACACGGGGTTGAGCTGGAAGAAGTACTGCATACCGACCGACACCGGCCGCAGGCTCTCCTCCTGCACGACCATGAGCGGCCACAGGTAGGAGTTCCAGGCGGGCAGCATCATGATGATCGCGACCGTCGCGAAGGTCGGTGCGGACAGCGGGACGACGATCCTGCGGTAGATCGTGAACCAGCCGGCGCCGTCGACACGTGCGGCCTCGTCGATCTCCTTGGGGATGTCCCCGAAGTGCTGGGCGAAGAGGAAGATCGCCAGGGCGTTGGCCACGTAGGGCAGGATCTGGACCTGGTAGGTGTTGAGCATGCCCTGCTTGACGAGGAAGCCGTCGACGACCCACTGCAGGGAGGGCATCTTCGCCACCCAGAAGACCAGCGGGACGGCGATGGTCTCGAAGGGCACCATGAGGGTGGCGAGCACGAGGGACAGCACGATGTTCTTGCCGCGCCAGCGCATCCGCGAGATCGCGAAGCCGATCATGGAGTTGACGACGAGCCCCAGCACGACGATGCACACCGTGACGATGATGCTGTTGCGGATGAACTGGGCGGCGGGGACCCGCTCGAAGACGCCCGTGTAGTTGTCCAGGCTCACGTCACCCACCGGCAGGAAGGCCCGCAGCGAGCCGAGGTCGGCGAAGATCTGCCGGTCCGGCTTGAAGGACGAGAAGATCATGAACAGCAGGGGGAAGACCGCCACCGCGGCCGCCACCGTCAGGCCGACGTAGGTCAGGGTCACCGAGCGGCGCCTGGTGGCCGCGCGACCGCGACGACGCTCGGCACGCTCAGGACGCGAGGCGGAACCGGGGGGCGCGACGTCGGGGATCGAGGAGGTGTGCTCGCTCATGTCAGTCCTTCTCCCGTGTGAGTCGACGCTGGATGAGGCTGATGGCCAGGACGACGAGGAAGAAGATGAGCGAGATCGCGCTTCCATAGCCCATGTCCTGCTCCCGGTAGCCCTTGCGCACCGCGTGGTAGACGAGTGTCGAGGTCGCGTCCTGGGGGCCGCCGGAGGTCATGACGTCGACCTGGACGAACAGCCCCAGGGCCGCGATCGTGATGGTCACGAGGATGAAGACCATCGTCGAGTGCAGCCCCGGCCACGTGACGTAGCGGAAGCGCTGCCAGCCGTTGACGCCGTCGAGGTCCGCCGCCTCGTACAGGGCGGGGTCGATGCCTTGCAGGCCCGACAGCCAGATGATCATGTGCAGCCCCACCGCCTGCCAGATCGACAGGACGATGATGGCGGGCATGGCGGTGCCGGGCTCGTTGAGCCAGGCCACGGCGCTCCACCCCCCTCCGGTGAGGGTGGTGAGCACCGAGTTGAACAGGCCGTCGTCCTCGTAGAAGAAGCTCCACAGGATGGAGACGACGACCATCGAGGTCACCACCGGCATGAAGATCATCGTGCGGAAGGCGGTGACGCCCTTGACCTTCTGGTTGACCAGCAGCGCCAGTGCCAGTGCCAGCCCGGACTGGCAGGGCACGACGACGAGGGCGAAGAGGGCCGTGTTGAGCAGGGAGCGGATGAAGGTCGGGTCGTGCGCGAAGGCGCGCACGAAGTTGTCCAGCCCGATGAAGGCCGGCGGGTTGGGGGAGATGAGCCGCGTGTTGGGGAAGGACAGCAGGAAGGTCAGCAGGATGGGGATCCCCATGAACAGGAGCAGCAGGACGAGCGCCGGCGAGCTCATGAGCCAGGCGGTGCGCGCCTCCCTGCGCATCGCGGACGAGCGCCGCGTGGGCGGCCGTGACGTGGCGACCATGGCTCAGGAGGCCTTGTAGCCGTTGTTGGACTTGATGTCGGCGTCGATGTCCTTGACGGCCTGGTCGAGGGTGGCCTTGACGTCGGCTCCCGAGACGATGTCGCGCGCCGCCTTGTCGAAGATGGAGGAGATGACCTTGTAGCCGGGGGTGGCCGGGCGCAGCAGGGCGTACTTCTTGCCGATCTCGTACACGGGCTCCAGGGGCTTGCCCTCGCCGTAGTACTCGGTCTTGGGGGTGGCGGACTCCACGGAGGGGAAGGTGCCGATGGCGTTGGAGTACCTCACGAGGTACTCGTCCTGCATGAGGAACTCGATGAACGTGGTGGCGGCCGTCGGGTTGGAGGAGGTGGAGGACACGCCCCACTGCCAGGAGCCGCCGCCGACGTGCGCGCCCTCGCCGAAGTCGACGGGCGGCAGGATGAGGACCTCGTCCTGGCCGAAGGCCTCCTGGGCCTGCAGGACCTTCCAGCCCCCGGCGTAGTACAGCGGCACCCGGCCCTGGAGGAAGTCCTGGCCGTCGGTGCTGGGCGTCTGGGAGGCGTAGCCCTGGGCGAAGCACGACTGGAACCACGTGCCCCAGGCCACCGCCTTGTCGCTGTTAAGGAAGCCCTCGGCGGTCTCGTAGGTCGTGCGGTCGATGAGGTCGCCGCCGAAGGACTGGAGCATGGGGGCGTAGCCGTAGGGCCACCACTCCGCGCCGTCGGCGTTGGAGAAGTCGATGGCGAAGTCGTAGCCCTCCAAGGCGCCGAGCTTGGCCAGGGCGTCGTTGAACTCCTCACCGGTCCAGGGCTCGTCGACGGTGGGGACCCTCAGGCCGGCGGCCTCGAAGGCGCTCTTGCGCCCGAGGAAGCACAGGGAGGTGTCGTAGGGGCCGACGGAGTAGAGCGTGTCGTTCCAGTAGCCCTTGGCGGAGTCCATGATCGCGTCCTCGAGCTTCGTGTCGATGCTCAGGGGCGCCAGGTACCCGGCCCAGGCCCAGTTGGGCATGATCGGGCCGTCGAGGTCGAGGATGTCGGGCAGGTCCCCGCTGACCGCCGCGGCGGCGATGGAGTCGTTGTAGGACTCCTGGGGGAAGGACTTGAGCGTCACGGGGGTATCGGGGTTGGCCTCGTTGAAGGCCGCGACCGCGTCGTTGACGACGGCGAGCTCCTCGGTGTTGCCACCGTTGTGGGTCCACAGCGTGATGCCGCCGGAGCCGGAGGAGCCTGAGCCCGCCTGCGAGGAGCAGGCCGCGAGGGTCGCGGCGACGGCGGTTGCGGCGCTGAGGCCGATGAAGGTGCGGCGGTTGGTGAGCATGGGGCACTCCTTCGTGTGTCACCTGGTGGGAGGCGTCGGACGGCGGGCGCCCGAGCGCGATGGGGATCCGGCCCGGTCGGGACGGAGTCTGTGGGGGGCGGCTGAGCCAGCCGCTGGGGGCAGTCGGTGGGATCAGGCGGTGAGGTCGGTCGGTGGGGGCGGCGCGGTGGAGGCGCGCTGGACCATGCGGCACGCGACCCGGGTGATGCCGGGGTGCAGGCTCTGGCTGCCGCCGTCGATGACGGCTCTGGTGAGCCAGTCCGCCATCTCGTAGTGGGGCAGGCGCATCGTCGTCAGGCCCGGATCGAGGTTGGCGGAGATGAGGGTGAGGTCGTCGAAGCCGACGACGGACAGGTCCTCGGGGATCCGCAGCCCGGCGCGGTGGGCCTGGCGGTAGACGCCCGCCGCCATGCCGTCGTTGAAGCAGAACACGGCTGTCGGCCTGGGGCTGAGCGCCAGCAGGCGGCGTGCGGAGGCGTCGGCCTCCTGGGGGTTCTCCCCGCCGTAGATGACCAGGCGCTCGTCGTAGGCGATGGCGTGGGCGTCCAGGGCGTTGCGGTAGCCCCGCAGGCGCAGCCCGACGGCGACCACTCCCGAGGTGTCGGTGATGTGGGCGATGCGCGTGTGGCCCAGGGTGATGAGGTGCTCGGTCGCCTCGAAGGCCGCGCGGGTCTCGTCGGGGACGACGGAGGGTACGCCGGGGCGGCTGGAGAAGCCGTTGAGGACGACGACGTCGCGAAGGTCCGGGGCGACGTCCACCTGCCGGTGGTACATGGCGGCCTGGATGAGGTGGTCCACCTGGCGCGAGCGCATCTCCTGAACGGCCTGGCGGGCACGCTGGCGGTCGTTGCCCGCGTCGGTCAGGAGCACGGACCAGCCCCGCTCGGCCGCAGCGGTGAGGATCGCCTTGATCATGTCGACGGCGTAGGGGGTGGACAGGACGCCCTCAGCGACGACCCCGATGGACGAGGTACGGCCGCTGCGCATACCCGCGGCCAGGGCGTTGCGCACGTAGCCGAGCTCAGCGGCGGCCTTGACGACGCGCTGCGCCGTCGGGGGTGAGACCCGGCCTTCCTCCTTGCCGGACAGGACGAGGGAGGCGGTGGCGATGGACACGCCTGCGCGCTGTGCCACCTGCGACAGCTTGGGCATGTCCGCCTCCTCCCACGTGCGACGAGCACGCCGTACGGCGGCTCGTGGCCTTAGTGTGTGTGGTCCTCTCCCCAGACGTCAATCGTTTAACGTGATTTAACCACCTCTCCCCTGTCTCGTGGTGCTGTCGTCACGCAGGCGGCCGCTGCGTCGGCGGCCGGCGTCAACGGGAGCTACAGGCTCCTGGGGCTGCGCAGCCGCGGGGCGCCGGGCTCGCGCAGCCCCTGCCAGCCGCGCTCCCGGGCGCGCTGCGCCGCG
>ERZ772971.1337-NODE-1337-length-14428-cov-2.227719_pt1 | contig 14428 bp, 10 predicted proteins | sample MGYA00511943_ERZ772971 | MGnify/ENA primary metagenome ERZ772971 (study PRJEB29015, sample SAMEA2737929) | human oral metagenome | biome: human oral; feature: human-associated habitat; material: dental | place: China | collected 2144 ... | reverse complement strand
ATGGTTCTAACGTGGAGATTTCGCCCGAAGGACAGTCCCATTTGTCGTTAGCTTTCTTGGATGAGGGCAACAATGCCGATTATTTGTTTTATAAAGACCATGCCCATGATTCGTTTTCGATGTGCTATCCCGAGATAAACCGCGATGATATCGTGCTTTTTGGCTCATTCTTTGCGGTGAACCCTATTATACATGACGAGGTAAACGAGTTCTTAAAACTCGCCCATCAAAAAGGGGCTATCCTTTATTATGATGTTAATTTTCGCCCATCTCATCGGCATGAGGTGATGAAAATCACACCCAACTTCATCGATAATCTCGAACTTTCTACCTTTGTTCGGGGGAGTCATGAAGACTTTGAGGTGCTTTATAAGCAGACAGATGCCGCGAAAGTCTATCAAAACCAGGTGAAGTTCTATTGTAGAAACTTCATCTATACGCGTGGAAGTAAGCCCGTTTCCGTGTTTGCCACACCCCAATTCCAAAAAGATTACGATGTTCCGCCGTTGCAACCTGTGAGCACCATTGGCGCAGGAGATAACTTTAATGCCGGTTTTATCTATGGTTTGTTGAAAGAACACATCACGTTGCAGCAAATAGAAGAAGGGCTATCGGCTGCACAATGGGATGCTTTGATAGGCTCTGCGCAAGCTTTTTCTGCCGCTTGTTGCCAAGATATTTATAACTATGTGAGTGAAGCGTTCGGCCAAAAAATGTCGATGTAATCGGCACTTTTTAACCATTCAAACGTTTTTTCGTTACGCCATATCTTGCAAAAGCGCGGCGATGTCAGTCAAGTTGTTTGCCGTTTGAATGTAATCTTGCCATTTCCCGCGTATCATTTGCTGGGCTTGTAAGTCGTCAAGCAGGTTGATCAGCGGATTGAAAAAGCCCTTCATGTTATAAAGGATGATGCCCTTTTGGTGATAACCAATCGTTTTACTGGCTGCCACAGTAAACACTTCATCAAGGGTTCCGATGCCTCCCGGCAAGGCAATGAGCACATCACTCTTTAGCAAAATCAAGTCTTTGCGGTCGCTAAGGTTGTCACATGCAATACTTATATCCACGTAATCGCTCACTCTTCCACCTTGTTCGATGATGCGAGGAATAACTCCTATGGTCTGTCCGCCATGCAAATGCACCGCTTTCCCGACGCATTCCATAAGCCCACAATTACAACCTCCATAGACAATCGCATGACCTTGTGCGGCAATCCATGCGCCTAAGGCCTCTGTTTCTGTAAAAAAGTCGGCATCAATCGTGTCGTTTGCCGAGCAAAATACACCTATTTTCATCCCACAAATTTACAGAAAAATGCGCAATAACGTCTCTCCTTTATCTTTTTTTGATAAAAGAATCTGTGGCATTGAAATAGGTTTTTTAGCGTAATCAAGAGGTGTTGAACAACCCCAATATCCATAGTTCCCGCTATTTGATAATGCGTAAATAGAAACCCCATGATTTTAATCCCACTAAAAGCTATTGAATTGTTGCCTAATAGGGTGCATATTGCCCAACAATTCAATAGAGATTACCGGACAATTTGGTATATATTGTGCTATGATTTCCTCATGATTGTGTAATGTGTGCGGATGTAGCCCTTGACGAAGGGGAATTGATTACTTTACGATTTGCCCATCATTGTGCGGTGAACATGGATGTAACGTTGTTTAATGGGGGATGTTTCGGTGGAATATAGCTATGAAAATGAAGGAGGAGATTTGCCTATTTACATTCTTTTCCGTATATTTGTAACATTCAATAGTGAGGAGCATATAGGACGAAATCATGGCGTTAAACATCCTACCGATAAGACTCCACAACCAGCAATTAGTGGATTCACAATTCAAATCTCCCGAAGATTTAGTTGCATGGATGGGGGCTGTTCAGGCACAACAGCCTGAAATGGCTAAACTTGCACTTGCCTTGCGCCTGCAAAAGGGGACGGTCGACAGCATTCATGAGGCCATTGATCAGGCAAAAATCATACGAACTCACGTGCTTCGGCCTACATGGCATCTTGTAACTTCACAGGATATCAGATGGATGTTGCAGCTTTCTTATCGCAGATTGAAAAACACTTATGATACTTATGAAAAGGGTTCTGGACTGTTATCAGAGGGACATGAATGGGCCAAGCATCTCGATATGCTCGCTCATCTCTTATGCCATCGACACTTAACTCGCCAGCAACTATCGGAGCTGTTCACGCAAAAGTTGGGCAAACTTCATCCGCATTTTATGACCAGTTTGCTCTTGAATGCAGAGCTTGAAGGTATTGTTTGCAGTGGAAAACAACAGCAAGGAAAGCACACTTATACGCTCATGGATGAGTGGGTGCCACCTTATCCTGTGCCAACACACGAAGAAGCGTTAGCCCTTTTGGCACGAAAGTATTTTCAAAGTCATGGTCCTGCATGTTTTAAAGATTTTCTTTGGTGGTCGGGTTTAACCATCACTGAGGCGAGAGAAGCGCTCGCTTTGATTGGTCATGAGTTGCAAAAGGTGGTGCATGGAGACGAGGATTACTTCTTTTTTGAGCAAGCCATCACAAGAGGAAAGCGGGTGGAGAGCATCATCTTTCTACCTGCTTACGATGAATATATCATTGCTTATAACGTGCGAAAGGATGTATTTCGTGCGAAAGATATGCCTAAAGCCTTCACTAAAAATGGTCTCTTTTTTCCATTAGTCCTCGTCAATGGTAAAGCGATTGGCACATGGAAACTGAAAAACAAGAAGTTTCCAATGCCCTTATACACGATGTTTGAGGACATGAAACAGCCTAAAGAGTCCATACTTTCACGAGCTATTGAGGAGTTTTCTTTACGCCTTGGAACGGGCAAAGATGCGGTGTTGTAGATAGTTGGGGAGCGATTTGAGCTCACTCCACAGCTATTAGAAGCACTAAAAAATAATTTTACTTAAGATATTTTCTACGGCTCCGACCTTGCTTTCCACATATTTTCCAGCCGCATCTCCTGCTTGATGCAAGAAATCGGCATCGGTTTCGAATTGTGATAACAAGGTATCAAAAGACGCTTCGTCGGTGATTTCGAAGCCTCCTTTTGCTTGTTTCAACTCTTGTGCTTCCTGAAAATGTTGGTTGTTAGGACCAAAAATGACGGGAATGCCCCATACAGCAGCCTCTAAAACATTGTGGATACCCACGCCAAAACCACCACCAACATACGAAACAGTGGCGTAATGATAGATGGATGACAGCAGACCAAAACAATCAATCAGCAGCACTTCGGCATCCAACACGTTTGTTTCATTGGCTTGTGTGTAGCGTACTACCTTGCGATGCGGCAGCAAGGCTTCGATGGCTGCAAGGTGATCTTCGCCAATAACATGCGGTGCGATGATGAGTTTCCACTCGGGGTGTTGTTCAAAATATTTCAAAAAGATAGCTTCATCGGGCGACCATGATGACCCGGCAACGAATACTTGGGGTGCTGAACCGACGAAACGTTCGACGAGGGGAAGCTGTTTTGCGGCCGCTTTAATTTGCAATACACGGTCGAAGCGCGTATCACCCACCACGTCAACGACTGTGATACCGAGCGTTTTCAGCAAGGCCTTACTCTCTTTGTTTTGCACATAGAAGTGTGTAAAGCATTTCAACACCTTGGCATATTGCGCACCATACCATTTAAAAAACACTTGATCAGGGCGGAAAATGCTGCTCACACTGTACGTAGGGATGTGACGATGTTGCAAAATATGGAGGTAGTTGTACCAAAATTCATACTTGATGAAGAACGCCATCACGGGTCTTACCGTGCGTAAAAAGCGCTGAGCGTTGCGAATAGTGTCAAGAGGTAGATAGCAAATGATGTCTGCCCCTGCATAGTTTTTGCGCACTTCATAGCCCGATGGCGAGAAGAATGTGAGCAAAATCTTATATTCGGGATGCGATTTCCGGATGCTTTCCATCAGCGGTCTGCCTTGTTCAAATTCGCCTAACGAGGCAGCATGAAACCAAATATAGCGTGCTTGTGGGTCGACTTTCTCTTTTAAAAGCGCCACAGCCTGTCGCTCTCCCTTCCACATTTTCTTTACTTTTTTACTGAAGAGGCTTGTAATCGCCACGCCAAGTAAGTAAAGATAGATGACAATTTGATACACGAGACTTGTTGTTTAAATCTACTTCCTGCTCCTTTTCCCTTATTTCAAAACTTCCACAGCGCGTTGCATGCGACGCAAAGTCTCTTCTTTTCCCAAGAAAGCCGATATGTCGAACATCCCCGGGCCCATGCCTTTGCCGACCAATGTGAGGCGGAATGCATTCATTACGTCGCCCAATTTGTAGCCTTTTTCTTCCACCCAGCGCATCACTACGGGCTCTTGTCCCTCAACAGTGAAGTCGGTTATGCCCGAAAGTACATCAGAAAGCTCCGTCATTTGTTGTGCAGAGTACTCTTTCCAGCGCTTCTTGACGGTCTTTTCATCATAGGAAGCGGGTGCGATGAAGAAGAAAGCACATAAATCCCACAGCTCTTTTACGAAGTTAACACGGTCTTTCATTAGGTGAACCACTTGCTGAATGCGCTCCATCGGCTCATCTACTCCGTTGTTAGCCACGATAGGTGCAAAGAGAGTTGCTATCTCTTCGTCGCTTTTTTTCAAAATATATTCGTGGTTAAACCATATCCCTTTTTGGTAATCGAACTTCGCTCCGTGCAAGGAACACTTGCTGATATCAAAGGCTTTCACTAATTCTTCTAACGTGAAGAGTTCTTGTTCGGTACCGGGATTCCACCCTAATAGCGCTAAAAAATTCACGACTGCCTCGGGGAAATAGCCGCTTTCACGATAGCCTGACGACACTTCTCCTGTCTTAGGATCATGCCATTCCAAAGGAAACACAGGGAAACCGAGTCGGTCTCCATCGCGTTTGCTGAGCTTACCCTTGCCTTCTGGCTTCAGCAACAGGGGCAGATGAGCAAACGAAGGCATGGTGTCTTCCCAGCCAAACGCTTGATAAAGCAACACATGTAGCGGTGCACTGGGCAACCATTCTTCGCCTCTGATGACGTGTGTAATCTCCATTAAGTGGTCATCCACAATGTTTGCCAAGTGATAGGTGGGCAATTCGTCGGCACTTTTGTAGAGTACCTTATCGTCGAGGATATCACTTTTCACCACCACTTCGCCGCGAATCATATCGTGAACATGCACTTCTATGCCGGGATTGACCTTAAATCGCACGGTGTATTGTGTGCCATCGGCAAGGAGTTGCTGCACTTCTTGCTCCGAGAGTGTTAGTGAGTTGCGCATCATGTTTCGCGTATGCGCATCATATTGAAAGTTTTTTATTTCATTACGCTTTGCTTCTAACTCCTCAGGTGTGTCGAATGCAAGGTAGGCTTTGCCTGCTTTGAGCAGTCGATCAACATATTCTTTGTAGATTTCCCGGCGCTCACTTTGGCGGTAAGGACCATGCTTGCCGCCAAAACTGACCCCTTCATCAAACCGAATACCCAACCAACGGAAAGACTCTATGATATATTCCTCTGCGCCAGGCACAAAGCGTTGTGAGTCGGTATCTTCAATTCTGAAGATGAGTTCACCACCATGTTGGCGTGCAAACAGATAATTATAGAGAGCTGTGCGTACGCCTCCGATGTGCAAAGCACCCGTAGGGCTGGGCGCAAAGCGCACTCTTACTTTTCTTTCAGCCATTTCTTTGAATGATTATTTTGCGCAAAATTAATATTTTTTTTTCAGTATTGTGTGATTTTTTAGTATTTTCGCAAGGTCAAATATAAAAGCAACAACATGGATGTATTCAGCAAATATCAAAATATTCAATGGCGAAAGATTGCGACCCAGTTCGTACTTATCCTCATAACCGTGTTAGTTATCGTGTGGTTTATGCCGCGACATCAGCAAATACAATTTCGCTATGACGTTGGAAAACCATGGATGTATGGGTCGTTGATTGCAGATTTTGATTTCCCTATTTATAAGTCTGACGAGAGTATCAAGGCCGAACAAGATTCTATTTTGGTAGCTTTCCAGCCTTATTACAATTATAACAAGGCACAAGAGCGACGGCAAATCAAACTCTTTCATCAGGCCTTCAGCCAACCAATCAATGGGCTTCCGACGCCCATATTGCGCGTGATTACCGATCGGTTGCATCGTTTATATAGCGCGGGCATCGTTAATACGCCTGATTATAACCTCATTTCTGAAGACTCTACGCGCACGGTTCGCCTCATCAGTGGTAAGGAAGTCAAGAGTGTTCAAGTGAATTGTCTTTATTCAACCCTCACGGCTTACGAAACTTTATTGGGCGATCCGGTGCTCAGTCCCTATCGAAATATTCTGCAACGCCACAACTTAATCAATTACATTGCACCCAATGTGGTGTATGATCGCCAGCGAAGTGAGGCCGAAAAGAACGACCTTTTGAGCAGCATTCCTTTGGCCAGTGGCATGGTGATGAGCGGGCAAAAGATTATCGATCGGGGAGATATTGTAGATGAATACACGTTTAGAGTGCTCAATTCTTTCGATAAAGAGTTGCAAAGACTCAGTGCATCCAAGACCGAAATCACCGATACTTTGATTGGGCAAATTCTCTATATTGCCCTCCTTGTCGTCATCTTCACGTCCTATTTAAATCTGTTTCGTAAGGATTATTTACAGAAATCGCGTAACATTGCGATGCTTTATGCGAGCATCACGATCTTTCCTATTGCGGTTTCTCTGATGATAACGCATAGCATTTTCAACGTCTATGTGCTGCCATTTGCGATGGTTGCCATTTTTGCGCGTGTGTTTATGGACTCTCGAACGGCCTTCATGACCCATGTTGTCATGGTGTTAGCCTGCGCCGTTGCGGTGAGATACCAGTATGAATTTGTAGTCATTCAGTTGCTGTCGGGGCTCATTGCCATCTATTCGCTGCGCGAACTCTCGAGTCGTTCACAACTGTTTAAAACGGCTTTGTGGGTAACTTCGGGCAACATGGTGGTGTTTTTCGCCATCCAACTCATGCAAAGCAACGACATCATGAAGATGGATTTCGACATGTACACCCTCTTTATCGTCAATGGTGTGTTGTTGTTGTTGGCCTATCCGCTGATGTATCTCATCGAAAAGCTGTTCGGATTTGTTTCAAATGTCACGCTCATTGAACTGTCGAACACCAATAAAGGGGTGCTACGTGACTTGAGTGAGATCGCTCCCGGCACGTTTCAACATTCCATTACCGTGGGAAATATTGCGGCCGAGATTGCCAATCGCATCGGTGCTGACAGCTTATTGGTGCGCACTGGTGCCCTCTTCCATGATATAGGGAAGATGAAAAACCCTGTATTCTTCACCGAGAACCAAGCCGGTGTGAACCCACATGACAACATGAGTTATGAACAAAGTGCACAAATCATCATCAGTCATGTGACCGATGGAGTGAAATTGGCCGAAGAAAACAATCTCCCCGCCATCATCAAAGAGTTTATTTTGACACACCATGGGCGCGGTGTGGCCAAATATTTCTACATTAAATATAAGAACGAACATCCCGATGAGGACGTTGATATAGAGAAGTTTACCTATCCGGGCCCCAATCCTTTCACGCGCGAACAGGCCATTTTGATGATGTCTGACGCTACAGAAGCGGCCTCACGCTCACTGAATGACTACACCGAAGAGAGCATTAGCGGCTTGGTAAACAAAATTATTGATGGGCAAGTGGCCGAGGGTTTCTTTGCCGAATGCCCCATAACGTTCCGCGATATTAGTTTGGCCAAGAAGATTATCGTGTTCCGTTTGATGGCCATTTACCACACCCGCATACAATATCCCGAATTAAGTAAACGGGCCAAAGACGAAGAAAAAAAGAAAGAAGCCCCCTTGTCGCCCGCAGAAGCAGAAGCCGCTGAGGGCGCATAGCCTGTGGTGTATCCCGGAAAACGCATTGCAATGGTCGGCCGAAGCGAGGGGGTGCCGTGACAAAGTGCAGCGGGTGTGTGCATGATGACTGCCTTCAAGCACGCGCATTTCTCTCGGCTGAGAATGGATGTAAATACCAATCGTTTTAATTTACAAAAGGTCTTATAGGATTGGCGTATTTTCATTCCAAAAGATTTTGGATGGGAATACGCCAAAAATGGCGTGTGTAGGTATAGCGCTTATAGCCAGATGGTTATAAAATAAATGCTAAAACGGTACATGAAAAACAGGCGGAAATGCTCATTTTGCGCCTTGTTTTCGCCTCTTTTTGTGTGCAATAACGATGTAAAAGCGCTGTGTTTGTGGTGTAAAGTGGGCTGTTTTACACACAAAAGTAGTAGCATTTGCTGCATCATTCGTGCCGCATCATTAGGAAAAGCACCATTTTCAATAGGAAAAAATTCTATTTCCTTCCTTTCAGAACATCACTTTTTAGTTAAGAATAGTTTACAAAATGGAGAATTAGATGGTCAAGATTTGATTTTAATACAGAGAACACTTAATTTTGTATTTGATATTTGAATCTACTAAACTTAACAACATGAAATATCATTATTTGTTAAACAAAAGAATATCATTTGTGAAACAGGCTTTTATAGTCGGCTTGTCTCTCTTTTTCTTTCTCCCGGTAAAGGCTTATCATATTCGGGGAAAAGTGATAGATCCAACACAAAAGCAGACGCTGATCGGTGCAAATGTGGTGGTCAAAAAGGATTCTACAACCATTTTAAAAACTGCTCAGACAGATGAGAATGGCTGTTTCTCCATCAAAGATATAGCTGAACCGAATATCAGTATTGCCATCTCATACTTTGGTTATAAGGGCATCACCCTTCATTACTACGGTAATTCGTCGGATATAGATATGGGAACCATCCACCTGTTGCCAGAAACACAGCAGTTGAAAGAAGTGACTGTGATAGGGAAGCGAGTCATTCAGAAAGCCGATAAATATGTCATCATCCCATCTGCAGAAGAAATCAATAGGGTTTCTGCATCTATAAGTTTGCTGAATGAACTGAAATTAAAGATGCCGGGACTTAGAATTAACGAAGCCCTTCAAACGATTACCATAGACGGTTCCGCACCGGTCTTCATGATTAACGGCAAAAAACAGCCGCTGTCTAAAGTGCAAGGGCTGAACCATCAGGACATACTTCGAATAGAATATAGCAACACACCAGACCTTCGTCATATAGATGATGGCAACGGAGGGGTTATTAATTTTATCATGAAAACGCCGGTACAGGGTGGTTTTATCATGGCAAATACGAATCAGGCCATTACAACGATGCGCAACAGGTCGCAGCTTACGGGTAGCTATTTCAAGAAGAAATCAGAATGGAGCATGCAATATAACACCACATGGAGGGACTCCAAAAAGGTATATGACAACAAGAACGAAAGGTTTATCGGTAGGGAGTATGATGTTATACGTCGGCAAGAGGGCTTGCCTTCGACAACGAAAGACTTTGACAACAGTGTACTGTTTTCATATACTTATATGTATGATCCGTCAACGATGTTGATGGCTTCATTAGACTTGAAATTGCATCATAAGAAGGATTGTGAAGACAATCGCATCGTAGAGCAATATGGTTCTTCGGTGGAACGCTACACGAAGAATTACTATACAAACAGCCACTACACATCGCCCTCTTTAGACTTGTTTTTCAGAAAGGCGCTGAGCAAAACGCAAACGATTGAATTAAACAGTGTCGGTAGGTGGTCGAACGGCGACTATACCAGGGGAATGCGCAACAGCAATCTCTATCATCAAGAAAACAATACCCATAACAACAGCTGGAATATGACCCATGAAGTTTTATACACCCAGCTTTTTAAAACGCTATCCACGAAATGGGGAGCGAACTATTCCCATCAAGTAGCCGAAAACAACTATGCAGAGAACAGCGGGAAAAGAGTTACAGACAAGCTCTTTAAAGACGATATTTATCTCTATGGCATGGTGAGTGGTTCTTTGAAGAGCCTTGGATATACAGTTGGTTTAGGGGGAAAGATGTATAGAAATGCGACTGCAACGCGCAGCAAAACATTCTTCAGGTTGAAGACTACCGCCACCTTTAATTATGCCATGGGTAGGAACTGGAGTTTGAATTACCTTTTCATGTACAACCCTTCCCAACCTTCTTTGGCTAATTTCTCGAACGTCGTGCAAACCATAGACCGCATTTCCGTGCAGGTGGGCAATGTGAATGTGAAGCCCAGTGTGTGGACAAGAAACCGTTTGTTACTCTTGTTTAATAAGAATCATATCAGTTCTTCGTTACAAACCAGCTATAGTGTAACAACCAATCCATTGGTTAACACATATCAATATATTTCAGATGCGGCCTCACCCTATCATGGTCTGTTCATGAAGAAAACAGAAAACGGGAAAAATGATCGGCATTTTAATGTGGAATATTCCTTTGGAATTCAGAATATTGCACGGCATCTTTCGTTTCAGCTGATTACTGGCTGGAGCCGATTTTCCATGGAAGGAAGCAATTACCGGCATCATGTGTCTAAGATGTATGCCTCCATTTCCTTAAATGGTTATTGGAAACACTGGTCGGCTTTTGCCAATATTGACCTTGCACCACAGTATAGCATTTGGGGAACAAATCTGTATAGTGGAACGAAATACAACTATATGGGGGTGAAGTATCATTTAAAGAACTGGGATTTTGGTTTGCGTCTTGACAATCCTTTGACCAAACGCGGGTTCATTCAATGTGCGGAAAATATCTCAAATGTAGTTCCCTCTCATTCCGAATATTATATTTCGGACATGGCCAACATGGTAGAACTATCCATACAATATCGGCTTCCGTTTGGTAAAGCCTACAAGAAGGCAAATAGAACCTTGAGGAATAAGAACTTTGATGCCGGGGTTAACAATGAATATTAATCCCCATCGGTTGATGAGCACTTGCAAGGATTTCGGTTTATAACAGAAACTCCTTCTTTATGGTGCAGACTTATGTTGGCTCATTCGGGCTATTTTCATTGCAAAGTCTTTGCTATTCATGGAAAATACATTAATTTTGCGGCCACAAATAGCTATTTGATGAAAATATTAATCACGGGTGCCAGTGGCTTCATTGGCAGCTTTATTGTGGAAGAAGCATTAAGGCGCGGCATGGAAGTATGGGCGGCTGTGCGCAAAAGCAGTTCGAAAGCCTATCTCACCGATGCACGTATTCACTTCATTACGCTTGACTTCTCGTCGCAAGAAGCGCTCGAACAGCAACTTGCCCCCCACACCTTTGACTATATTGTGCATGCGGCCGGTCTCACCAAGAGTTTGCATCACGACGAATTTTATCGGGTGAATACCGACGGAACGCGTCATCTTGTGCAAGCCATTTTGGCCTGCAAGATGCCCATTAAGCGGTTTATTTATTTGAGTAGTCTGAGTGTTTTTGGTGCCATTAAAGAGCAACCGCCCTACCAAGAGATTGAGGAGACCGACCATCCACAGCCCAACACCGTCTATGGTAAGAGCAAACTCGAGGCCGAAGAATACTTAGATAGTGTGGGAAATGATTTCCCTTACATCATTTTGCGACCGACAGGGGTTTATGGTCCGCGCGAAAAAGATTATTTCCTGATGGCACAAAGCATCAAAAATCATGTGGATTTTGCGGCCGGTTTTCGCCGTCAAGACATCACGTTTGTTTATGTTTTGGATGTGGTGCAAGCTGTGTTCCTGGCTTTAGACCGTGGAAAAGACGGGCGGAAATATTTTCTTACGGATGGAAATGTCTATCAATCGGCTGATTTCAGCAACCTCATTCGACAATATTTAGGTCGGCCTTGGTGCCTCAGGGTGGTGGCTCCGTTATGGATGTTGCGGCTCATTACGCGCATAGGTGAAGTTTATGGTCGTCTGACTGGACATATCACGGCCTTGAACAACGATAAATATCACATATTGAAACAACGCAACTGGCGTTGTAATATAGAGCCTACCGTCGACGAGTTGGGCTATCATCCGCAATACAATTTGCAGCAAGGAACGCAGGAAACGATGGCGTGGTATCAACAGCAGCATTGGTTATAGATGGCAAAAAAACAAAAGCATCAGACATCAACTCTGCCTTGGCAGGGGAAAGGGTGGAGGCCCGAATATAAAGGTTTGTTGCCTTTTGAATGGGTAGTGCTGGCTTATATCCTTTTTACAAGTGCCATTGTGCTGTTCACTTCCACCAAGATGGCCAATCCAGAGGCCATGATTTGGGGGCGCATAAGAGTGGGAACTATGACCATAGCCTTATGGATAGTCTATCGCATGCTGCCTTGCAAGCTCACGATGTTCATGCGTGTGGGGGCACAGATGGCGTTGTTGGCTTGGTGGTATCCCGATACCTTTGAACTGAATCGGCTGTTCCCCAATCTCGATCACGTGTTGGCCACGTGGGAACAGCAACTCTTTGGCTTTCAACCCGCCTTAATCTTTGCACGCACTTTCTCATCTCCTATCATCAGTGAGCTGATGGATTGTGGCTATGTGTCCTATTTCCCCATGATTGCAACCATCATTTTGTTCTATTTCTTTAGGCGTTATGATGAATTTCAGCGCACGGTTTTTGTGATTTTAGCCTCCTTTTTCACCTATTATGTCATCTTCGATTTGGTGCCTGTTGTGGGTCCAACGTTCTATTATAAGGCGATAGGTTTGCACAATGCCGCGCAAGGTGTGTTCCCCAATGTGCACAATTATTTCAATTTGCATCAGGATTGCTTGCCGAGTCCGGGCTATGTGCAGGGCTTTTTCTATGACTTAGTGGAGGATGCTAAGGCTGCCGGCGAACGACCTACTGCTGCTTTTCCAAGTAGTCATGTGGGCGTTGCCACCATTTGCATGCTCTTTGCCTGTCAAGCCAAGAACAGAACGTTGCTCTTGAGCTTGCTGCCTTTCTATGTATTCTTATGTATGGCCACCGTTTATATACAGGCACATTATGCTATTGACGTTGTCGCTGGCTTTATAACAGGCGTGGCTTTTTATTTTATTTTCAAATGGCTTTATCCACAGCGCTGATTCGTTGGTGGATGAAGTAGCATCAATTCAAAAACAATGGAGAAAAAATTATATATTGAAACCTATGGCTGTCAGATGAATGTTGCTGACAGTGAAGTGGTTGCTTCCGTGATGAAGATGGCGGGTTATGACCTCTGTGAGGATGAAAATGAGGCCGATGCCATCTTTTTAAATACGTGTAGTGTGCGGGAGAATGCCGAAAACAAGATCTTCCATCGCTTAGACACGTTGCATGCTGAGCAGAAAAAAGGACGCAAACTCATTCTCGGTGTGTTGGGATGTATGGCCGAACGTGTGAAAGACGACCTCATTCAAAACCACCATTGCAGTTTGGTTTGTGGTCCCGATGCTTATTTAAATCTGCCCGAAATGATTGCAGAATGTGAGTTAGGGCATACCGTTATGGACACCGAACTCTCAACCACTGAAACCTATCGTGACGTGCTTCCACAGCGCATTGGCGGCAACAAAGTGAGCGGATTTGTGAGCATCATGCGCGGTTGTAACAATTTTTGTCACTACTGTATCGTGCCTTATACGCGCGGAAGAGAGCGTAGTCGCGATGTAGAGAGCATTCTTAACGAGGTGAAAGACTTAGCGCAAAAAGGCTTTAAGGAGGTGACTTTGCTGGGACAAAACGTGAATTCATACGGACTTTTGCCGAATGGGAAGCGGCCAAAGGAAGGCACTTCGTTTGCCGAACTGTTGCGCAAGGTAGCGCAAAGCGTGCCTCACATGCGCGTGCGTTTCACCACTTCGAACCCTGAAGATATGACCGAAGACATTCTTTATGCGGTGGCTGAGGAACCCAATTTGTGCAAACACATTCATTTTCCGGCGCAGAGTGGTAGCAGCAAGGTGCTGAAACTAATGAACCGTAAGTACACACGCGAGGAATATCTCGACAAAGTAGCGGCCATTAAGCGCATCATTCCCGACTGCGGATTGACCACAGACATCTTCGTAGGCTATCATAATGAAACAGAAGACGACCAACAACTGACGCTCGACTTGATGAGAACGGTGGCCTTCGACAGTGCGTTCATGTTTAAATACAGCGAGCGTCCCGGTACGTATGCGGCACAACATCTGCCCGACAACGTGCCCGAAGAGGTGAAGATTGCGCGTTTAAACCAACTCATTCAGTTGCAAAACGAAATCAGTGCAGCGCAAAATAAAAAGGATGAAGGCAAGGAGTTTATCATTCTTACGGAGCGTTTTGGCAAGCGCGACCGCAATCAACTCATGGGAAGAACCGAGCAAAATAAAGCCGTTATCATTAATAAGGGCAAGCATCATATTGGCGAATTTATCAAAGTGCGCATCACAGGCTCAACCAGTGCTACGCTCTTTGGAGAAGTGATAGACGAAGCATAGGAGAAGAAATCATGAGAGAGTTTTTGCAGG
>ERZ772971.1333-NODE-1333-length-14441-cov-3.239330_pt1 | contig 14441 bp, 12 predicted proteins | sample MGYA00511943_ERZ772971 | MGnify/ENA primary metagenome ERZ772971 (study PRJEB29015, sample SAMEA2737929) | human oral metagenome | biome: human oral; feature: human-associated habitat; material: dental | place: China | collected 2144 ... | reverse complement strand
CAATGCCGATGGCCGAACTGAAGATAACCAGAAAGGGCATCATCGTGATGAGCCCTAAAATCTTGGGCAGAATGAGATAGTTGGCCGAGTTCACGCCCATGATGTCCAAGGCATCAATCTGCTGGGTGACGCGCATCGTGCCGAGTTCTGAGGCGATGTTCGACCCCACTTTTCCTGCAAGAATCAAACACATGATGCTGCTCGAAAACTCTAAGAGCATAATTTCGCGTGTGGTGTAGCCCGAAACCCAGCGCGGCATCCATGGACTTTGAATGTTCATTTTCATTTGAATGCAAATCACTGCGCCAATGAAAAACGAGATGAGTATCACGATGCCTATCGAGTCGACGCCTAATTGCGCCATCTCTTTGCTGTAACGTTTGAGGAACATGCGCATGCGATCGGGAACCGCTATCGAGCGTCCCATGAGCATCAGATAGCGCCCAAAGGTCGTGAGATATTTGTGTAAGAGTTTGAGAATCAACATAAGTGTTACCTGTCTTCTTTTGGTTGCAAAAGTAACCAAAATCCTTTGAAAAAGTGATTTCGTGCACATAGTTTTTATTTTTTTATTTTGTCAGTCAGCCGAATAGCTATAACTTTGCAGCCAACGCATGTTTGATATGGAAGAACAGAAACTGACAACGCTGCGCACCGAGGGATTGGTGAAACGCTATGGCAAACGAACGGTGGCCAATGGCGTGAGCATTAACGTGAAACAAGGTGAGATTGTGGGGTTGCTTGGGCCTAATGGTGCGGGCAAGACCACCTCTTTTTATATGACAACGGGTTTGGTGGTGCCCAACGAAGGGCATGTTTTCTTAGACGAAAAGGAAATCACCGACTATCCCGTTTATAAGCGGGCGCGCGCCGGCATCGGCTATTTGCCGCAGGAGGCGAGCGTGTTTCGCAAGATGAGTGTCGAGGATAATATCATGTCAGTGCTCGAGATGACCCGCCTGTCGCACGCCGATCAGGTGGAGAAATTGGAGAGTCTGATTCGTGAGTTCCGCTTAACAAAAGTGCGAAAGAACAAGGGCGACCAGCTCTCGGGCGGCGAAAGACGTCGCACAGAGATTGCCCGTTGCTTGGCCATCGACCCCAAATTCATCATGCTCGACGAGCCTTTTGCCGGCGTCGACCCCATTGCCGTGGAGGATATTCAGCACATCGTGTGGCGCTTGAAATATCGCAATATCGGCATTCTCATCACCGACCACAACGTGCAGGAAACCCTTTCCATCTGCGACCGTGCCTATCTGTTGTTCGAAGGCCGCATCCTCTTCGATGGTCCTTCAGAGGAACTGGCCGCCAATCCCGTTGTGCGCAAAAACTATCTGAGCGAAAATTTCGTCTACCGCAAGTTCAAACCCAACGCCGAAGACGAAGCCCTCGAAGCCCAACTGAAAGCATAACGTTTCTTCATGTCTTGACTTTGCCCCAGAAAAGTGGGCTATATTGTGGGGTAAAGTGCAGTATATTGTATTGAAACATAGCCTATATTGTGTGATAAAATGGATGGTAATGGTGTACATTTCAAATCGAAGTGCAATAAACAACCACGTTTTTCATAGTTTATAATCTATTATTGCTGTCCCTCTGAATTAGAAAAGGCTGTTGCCCAATGGGTGAAATACTATAATGAGAGGATGTTTCATGAATCGTTGGACAATCTTACACCAAGAGATGTATATTTAGGCCAAGGGGAAGAAATTAAAAGGATAAGAGAAACAATAAAGCAAAATTCAATCAACAAAAGAATTTCTGAGCATAAAAGAATGAAATTACAGCATAAATAACTACATTTGTAGTTGTGCACTTTCGTTTGACAACGTACATCATTTTAAAAAGAGACTACACAATTATACTATATTCAACAATTGAGTTATATATTACATAAGATATTCAAATATGAAAAAAATATATATTATTTCAATAGTAGTTTTTATTATGCTGTCCTGCATGGCCTCTTCGCCTCAACAGAGTCTGCAATCCCGATTATTTGGTTTTTGGGCGCCAAGTGGTGATGAGGTTACTGTGTTAAAAATCGATAAGGATAGTTTGTATTATGTAGATGAATATCCTATTGTGGCAATACCTTATCAGTTTGCAGGCGATAGTATGACTATAGACGCTGATGGAACAACTATCGTACAACATATTTCATTTCGCAAGGATACGCTCGTTATGAAAAATCAGTGGGGCGACGTTAGTCGTTTTGTACCTGTTAAATAAGCTGTTAATCGTATATAATATAGTTCCTTTTAATGAAAAAGAAAGATATAATCTCAATAATTCAAGATAATGATATTTCTGAATATTATTCCTTGAAGAATTTATGTATTGAGACCTCTGCAAAACCTCATATAGATAGCGAAATCATAAATATAACTCATTGATTATCAATAGTAGCTTTTAGGTGTAAAAAGACTTTTGCAGAGGTCTCACACAATGACACAATACGCCACTATAGCAGAATTGCAAAACTTTATTGTGTTAAACAGCTACACCAAGGCTTCCATGCTGAACGAAACGCCAGCGGGTTATCAAACGGAAGCACAATTGGAAAGCGAACTTATTACCGACCTACGAAACCAAGGCTACGAGTATTTGCCCAACCTTAATTCGCCCCAAGCCTTGCTCGATAATGCGCGGGTGCAGTTGCAAACGCTTAACAACATCGTGTTTACAGATGCCGAATGGAAGCGTTTTAACGAAGAGTTTCTAAATAAAGAGAACGACAGCATAACAGACCAAACACGAAAAATACAAGGATGCTGCGTGTACGACTTTACCTTCGACGACGGACACTTGCAAAACATCATGCTGATTGACAAACAAAACCATGCACGAAACAAGCTGCAGGTGATTAACCAGTTTGAAAAAACAGGCACGCAAGCCAACAGATATGATGTTGCCATACTGGTTAACGGACTGCCGATGGTGCAAGTGGAACTGAAAAAACGGGGCGTAAACATACGCCAAGCCTTTAACCAAGTGCACAGATATAGCAAAGAAAGCTTTAACAGCGATTGCTCGCTGTATAAGTACTTGCAAATCTTTGTTATATCTAATGGCACCGATACGCGGTATTTTGCCAATACCGTAAAGTGAAACAAAAACAGTTTCGACTTTACCATGAACTGGGCTACCTTTGATAATAAGCGCATAAACGACCTGAAAGACTTCACCGCCACGTTCTTACAGAAAAACACCTTGATGCAGGTGCTGTTCACTTACTCGGTGTTCGACGTTAACAACACGCTGCTTATTATGCGCCCTTATCAAATTGCTGCTACCGAAAGGCTGATATGGAAGATTAAAAGCTCGTATCAAGCCAAGCTGTGGAGCAAACCCGAAGGCTGGGGCTATGTGTGGCACACAACGGGGAGCGGTAAGACACTTACTAGCTTTAAGGCAGCACGACTTGCCACAGAGCTCGACTTTATAGATAAGGTGTTTTTTGTGGTAGACCGCAAAGACCTTGACCACCAAACAATGCGAGAGTATAATAAGTTTGCGCCCGACAGCGTAAACGGGTCGATAAGCACGGCCGAACTGAAACGAAACATCCTGAAAAAAGACAACCGCATTATCGTTACCACCATTCAGAAACTGAACAACCTGATGAAGAGCGAAGCCAACTTGGAGGTTTATGGTCAGCAGGTGGTGTTTATCTTCGACGAATGCCATCGCTCGCAGTTTGGCGAAGCACAGAAAAACCTGCAACGAAAGTTTAAGCGCTTTTACCAATTCGGCTTTACTGGCACGCCCATCTTCCCCGAAAATGCAGCAGGAGCAGAAACAACGGCCCACGTTTTTGGAAGAGAATTGCACGCCTATGTTATTACCGATGCCATAAGAAACGAGAAGGTGTTGAAGTTTAAGGTGGACTATAACGCCGTGCGGCCACAGTTTAAGAGCATCGAAACCGAACAAGGCGAGCTGAAACTGAAGGCTGCCGAAAACGCAAAGCTGCTGCTTAACCCCGAACGTATTAAGGAGGTGTCGCAATATGTGCTGCAAAATTTTAGGATAAAAACCCACCGAAGCGCAGGCAACGGCAAGGGGTTTAATGCCATGTTTGCCGTGAGCAGCGTTGAGGCTGCCAAGCTGTATTACGAAGAACTGAACAAACAACAACGCGACAGCGATAAGAAACTGAAGATTGCCACCATCTTTTCGTTTGCGGCTAACGAAGAACAAGCGGCAGCGGGCGAAATAGCAGACGAGAACTTTGAGGTTACGGCCATGAACAGCAGTGCCAAGGAGTTTCTAACGATGGCCATAAACGACTACAACGCCATGTTTAAAACCAATTACAGCGTGGATAGTAATGGGTTTCAAAACTATTATCGCAACCTCTCTGATAGGGTGAAAAATCAAGAAGTAGACTTGCTTATCGTGGTGGGCATGTTCCTTACGGGCTTTGATGCGCCCACGCTCAACACCTTGTTTGTGGATAAAAATTTGCGCTATCATGGGCTGATACAGGCTTTCTCGCGTACCAATCGCATTTACGATGCCACAAAAACCTTTGGCAACATCATTACGTTTAGAGACCTTGAACAGGCAACGGTAGATGCCATTAGCCTGTTTGGCGATGCCAATACAAAGAACGTGGTGCTTGAAAAAAGCTACAACGAGTATATGTTGGGCTTTATGGATATTGTGTCGGGCGAGGCAAAACGGGGCTATGTGGAGGTAGTTAAGCAGTTGAAAGAGCAGTTCCCGGACCCAACAGAGATTGAAACGGATGCCGATAAAAAGGCGTTTGTGAAACTGTTTGGCGAGTATCTGAAGGTTGAAAACGTGCTGCAAAACTACGATGAGTTTACACAACTGAAAGACTTGCAGCACATTGATAAGGCCGATGCCGCCGCTGTGGAGGCGTTTAGGGATGCACATTTCTTAACTGCCCAGCAGGTGGAGGAGATGATGGCGGTGGACGTGCTTGCTGATAGGGCCGCACAAGACTATCGCTCTACTTACAACGACATACGCGAGTGGTTGAGAAGACAAGGCGGTGAGGATAAACCAGGCGAGATAAAGGTAGGCTGGGACGACGTGGTGTTTGAGGTTGGCTTGCTGAAATCGCAGGAAATTAACCTTGACTATATCCTGGAATTGGTGTTTGAACACAACAAGAACACAAAGGATAAGGATGCGCTGATTGACGAGGTGCGTAGGCTGATTAGGTCGAGCATCGGCAATAGGGCGAAAGAAAGCTTGGTGGTAGACTTCATTAACCAAACCGATTTGGAGGACATTGAGGACAAGGCAGGTATTATCGATGCCTTTTTTGACTATGCACAACAACAGCAGAAGATAGAGGCGGAGAAACTTATAGCCGATGAACGGCTGAACGTGAAGGCTGCCAAACGATATATGCAAAGGTCGCTTAAAAACGAATATGCCAGCGTAAACGGCACCGACCTCAATGAGATACTCCCCAAAATGAGTCCGCTAAATCCGCAATTCCTACCTAAAAAGCGAACGGTGCTGCAAAAAATCATGGATTTTGTAGAGAAGTTTAAGGGCGTGGGCGGCACGCTTTAAGTGGAACGCCGCCCAGGCTTGAGTCGGATTTCCGCCCATTGATGGTTCTGCCCGTATAGTGCACCGTTACGATGCTTCGTGGCGTAGGGCTTGCGCCGCCAGTTTCGTCCTGCTTAATCACCTTATACATTACGCCCTTAGTGAGGCATTTCACCCCCGTTTCTTTTGCTTTTTCTTCAAGCCAGCGTTTGTTGGCCTCTATATATTCATGTTTTGCCATGTTGTTTTGGGTTTGTGGTGGAACATATTTTGGAACGTAGAACGTCTTCCTTACACACGTTTAGCGGTGATTTGAACGGAGTTAAGCCACACCCCCTCGTGGTGGGGAGTGCTGTGCCTATCAAGGCTGCAAGAAAAGAAGCACTGCCAATCCGTGGAGGATTTCATGCAGGGCCTACTTAATAGGTTTGATACGGCACAGTCTGGTTGGAAGCCTGAACCTATATCTCATTCATACTAATTCTTCTTAAGAAGATTGGAAAGCGAAAAAAGTCAAGATTACTTCAATGACACTGATTGATATTTATCAGTCAAGTGCTTGGTTTTAGGATTGGCATGTTTGTTTTTGATAATAATCCTGAAATAAGGGCACTTCCCGTTTATTGATAAGTCTTTCTCATCGTTTCCCTTTCTGAATTTTATTATCTCAAATTGATGCGGGTTAAACTTATGTAGAAATGTTATCGGCACTCCCATATATCCGCAATAATCTTGTGGAATGTCCTTTGTTCTATTTACATTGATACCATCATAATTATCGTATTTAGGATATTCTTGTTCGTATCCGATATAATTTTTAGTTAGCAAAATATCTTCATGCCGTATGAAGTTATCCAGATTCGTAAGCCACAAGCAATTATTGGGAGAAATAATCCTTTCCCCTAATTCGTTTATCTTTGTCTCTGTTCCGTAGAGTTCATAATGTGCTGGCACGATAAATCCAGAAATACCTCTGCCAAGATTAACTCCAAGCCATGCCTTATTGTCTTGAATGAGCTTGAAGATTTCTTTATATGTAATGGCGTTGATGTTCCCGATAATAAGAAATTTCTTATCGTATCTCATTAATTGTGCCACAAACTCTCGAAACAAGGAAAAGGGCGGATTGGTAACAACTATATCTGATTGTTTCAGCAAGGCAATGCTTTCGGCACTGCGAAAGTCGCCATCGCCCTTGAAGTAAACGATGTTGGCGGTGTTTGGGTCAGTGTCAGTAAGTTCTGTTCCTGTGTATTCAAAGAAAAAACCATGATTATTTTTCCCTGTGTCGAACAAGTTTACATGCTGTTCCTTATAACAGGCTGCAATAACTTTCTTGAGTCCCAACCTCCTGAAATGAGAAACAAAATATCTGAAAAAGTTGCTGATGTGTGGGTCATCACAATTGCAATACACAACTTTTCCCTCGAAATGACTTTCATAATGCAGCAACTCGCTTTCTATGTCGGCAAGCTGTGTGTAAAATTCATCATTCTTTTGCTTTTTCGCCTTTTGCAGTAACTCGTTTGTAGCTTTTCTTGCCATACTTCCATATCTGTTTAAATTACTTTTTCTGAGCTCGCTGCTTAGATAAGTCGCTACCCAGCATTTTCAAAGAAGTTCTTGAAATATCAAGCATGATTTCGAGCATCTTCTCATCATCCCATCTTTCTCCGTTCCCCTGCGTATAAATGGATGTTGCTTGAAGCATGATAGTCTTGCCGTTATGTTTAATAAACTTGTTTTTGCACAAGTTTGTATTGATAGGCATGCCGTAGTTGGCTGCGGTCAGTCTGTCCAGCCTGTTCAGCCTTCCCGAATTGTATTCCAGTTTAACAACTCTTCCGTCAGGACGTTTAACAGAAATGGTTTCTGTAAGGAAATTCGACCCTTCCAAGAATAGCACATAAGGAAAGTGCGACTCTGCCAACATCAGATTGGCAATTTCAGCAATGTTCTTATGAGACCTCTCAATGGCATTACCAGCAGCCATAATATCTTGGTTGTCCTTTTTCCCAACAAGCTTGCCTGCCTTTATGTTTTCAATATCCTTTCCCTGATGCTTTGCCTCACAAACCAATACAATCCTCCATTCTCCATTATCGTCTTTCACTTCTACAATTCCCCCATCAGGGATAATACTTGAATTTGGAACGAAAAGCGTTTGCCCCAATACCGGATCAATTTTCTTTAAGGCTTCGTTAATCTCTTCTTTCTTGATGCTCGTTCTAGGTCGAAATTCCAATTGCGGGAACTCTTCTTGAAGCTTTTTAAGGGCAAGACGAGAAACCTCACCGACAGTCATGTCGTGTATCTTCGCTTCTTCTCCGAAAATACCGACAACTCCTTTCGACTCCTTTTGTTGGGTTGTTAGTCTGTTGGACTGATTCTTTTTCGACATATATTTGTTGCTCAATGATTAATCTGCCTATAATACTTTGACTTTTTTCTATTTAAGCGTATCATCTTCACTTGGAACACGTACTTCATTCTAAGCCTAGCATTTAAAAGGCTAATGATTTGACGCAAAGATAGCATTTTGTTTCAGAAAGACAATAGAAAAACCCCGATTTTTCTCCTAAGAGCGTTATTGCTCAATTACCATGAATGGAAAACGTATTGATTTTTTATGTTGTATATATTGAGTGTGGTTTATTGTCTTTGTGCTGCTAAACCAAGATAGGCACACCTTTTCATGTACGGAATGATAAATCTGAATTTCTGCCACATTTGTTTGTTACAAACATCAGTTGTGCCTCAAAAAGGTTACATCAGCAATTTGGGTGATGGCGTTTAGCTCCTGATTATCAAAAACTTTTGTGGGTTCTATACTTTATGCCCCCCTTATTTGCTGCTATTAAAGAATATAATATGCGATTGACATCTCTGCCATTGGCCAACATCAGTATGCTGGTTATATTCAGCGTATAGGCCGATTGTGCCTTGTGTTGCCGAACCTTGTGCAATGTTTCCAGTTATTATGAACATAGCTTTGTTTTCATGATACAGAGATAAGGGAAGTCTTAATATCCTAAAAGAATATTTGTTTTTTGACTATTAGATGGTAAGAATGTTTTACAAAACGCAACTTTTTGGCGACCCATTCTAGAAGAAATTACCTTGCAAAACCTATATAAAATGCTGCAGAATGATGAAAACGGCGGCCAACATTGCACGCTTTTCCCTCCGATTTTTGCCATTTACTATGCTTTTGCATTTCTCTTTGAAGAAAATTTGAGCCAGATTTGCATCCGAAACCACAAAAAAATGTTGGCCAAAATGCTTGTTTTTGCACTGCAATTAGCACCAAAACGCATTGCATTTAGCACCAAAACGCACTGCATTTAGTACCAAAACGCATTGCAATTAGCACCAAAACGCAGTGCATTTTGCATCAAAACGCAAGGCATTTAGCACCAAAACGCAAGGCAAAATGCACCAAAACGCAGAAAAAAGGCATAAAAAGCGGCTTGCGAAGGGCTATTTATAGGCAAATTGCCCCTTATAGATGAAAAGCGGCTTGGTAGCTTTGGGCTGACCGCTAAACTGGGCTTTGCGCCCCCATTTTATGCTAAAAAGGCCGTTTTTTGTGCCTTATTTCTTGTAAATGTCGGTAAATCAGGCTGTTATAAACTTGAAAAATACGCGCGAAATTACGCCCCACGCCCAAAGATTTTGCGGCGAGGGCACTCATAATGTTAAAATCTGGTATAAATATTTTACATTGTTGCGGTTGTTGCTTCGCGCCATTGCGTGGTATAGGCGTTAAACCCTGATGGGGTGTTGGGAGCTTTGCCGATTGGGGTTAACAAAGGTTTTGGCATGACTTAACCCACCAGGCACGCACTGCTGTGGGCTGCAAAGGGGCGCAAAAAAGGCTCGCCCCACGAAGGAGCGAGCCCAAACTAAAAACGTGTTCAATGAAAGTTTAATACGCTTAAAGCAAATTACAACTTCGGACCAGCAGCTACGAGAGCCTTACCAGCCTCGTTGCCTTCGTACTTCTTGAAGTTCTTGATGAAGCGAGCAGCCAAATCCTTAGCCTTCTCGTCCCACTGAGCTGCATCAGCGTAAGTGTCGCGAGGATCGAGGATGTTGGTAGCAACGCCTTCGAGAACGGTAGGAATTTCGAAGTCGAAGATAGGCAACTTCTTGGTGGGAACGTTGTTGATGGCACCGCAAAGGATGGCATCGATGATGCCACGGGTGTCCTTAATAGAGATGCGCTTGCCGGTTCCGTTCCAGCCAGTGTTAACGAGGTAAGCCTTAGCACCGTTCTTGGTCATCTTCTTTACCAACTCTTCAGCATACTTCGTGGGGTGCAGTTCGAGGAACGCCTGGCCGAAACAAGCCGAGAATGTGGGCGTGGGCTCGGTGATACCGCGTTCGGTACCGGCAAGCTTAGCGGTGAAACCCGAAAGGAAGTAGTACTTGGTTTGTTCGGGCGAGAGGATGGACACGGGAGGCAGAACGCCAAAGGCATCGGCGCTGAGGAAGATAACTTGCTTAGCAGCGGGGCCAGCCGAGATGGGGCGAACGATGTTCTTGATGTGGTTGATGGGGTAAGACACGCGCGTGTTCTCGGTGGTGCTGCCGTCGGTGAAGTCGATCTTGCCATTGGCATCTACCGTTACGTTCTCGAGCAGTGCGTTGCGGCGGATAGCACCGTAGATGTCGGGCTCGCTTTCCTTATCCAGGTTGATAACCTTTGCGTAGCAACCACCTTCGAAGTTGAATACGCCGTTGTCGTCCCATCCGTGTTCGTCGTCGCCGATGAGCAAACGCTTGGGGTCGGTAGAAAGGGTGGTTTTACCCGTTCCAGAAAGTCCGAAGAAGATAGCGGTGTTTTCGCCGTTGAGGTCGGTGTTGGCCGAGCAGTGCATAGAGGCGATGCCTTTGAGGGGCAAGTAGTAGTTCATCATGGAGAACATACCTTTCTTCATTTCGCCACCATACCAGGTGTTGAGGATAACTTGCTCTCTGGTTGTAACGTTGAATACAACGGCTGTTTCAGAGTGTAGGCCCAGTTCCTCGTAGTTTTCAACCTTAGCTTTCGATGCGTTGTAAACGATGAAGTCGGGCTCTTGGTCCAATTCTTCTTGGTTTACGGGCTTGATGAACATGTTGGTAACGAAGTGAGCCTGCCATGCAACCTCCACGATGAAGCGAATCTTCATGCGGGTGTCTTTGTTGGCGCCGCAGAAACCGTCGACCACGAAAAGGCGCTTGTTAGAAAGTTCTTCCTTAGCCAGCTTGTTAACGGCTGCCCAAGCTTCTTTGCTAGCGGGGTGGTTGTCGTTCTTATATTCGTCGGTGGTCCACCATACGGTGTTGTGTGAAGTCTCGTCGTCAACGATGAACTTATCCTTAGGCGAACGACCGGTGTAAACACCCGTCATTACGTTAACGGCACCAAGTTCGGTTACTTGGCCTTTCTCAAATCCTTCGAGGCCTGCTTTGGTCTCTTCTTCGAACAACACTTCGTAAGAAGGGTTGTAAACAACTTCTGTAGTTCCTTTAATTCCGTACTTTTCTAGTACTGACTTGTCAAACTTTGCCATTTTATTAAATATGTTTAAGTGTGAAATTTTATCCTAAGCACATGTCTTTTCGGTATGCTGGGCAAAGTTAACAAAATCGTAAAGAACCACCAAGCGTGCGAGAAAAAAAATACGTGAGCGGCTTTCTTTTTAGGTTAAAGAATATAAAAATAAGGGTGTGTCGCCACTTTTGCTATTTGCACATTACAAAAATAAGCGGGAATTTAATACTTTTGCATGGCAAAAGATTAGCCACAGCATTTAACAAACCCATATACTCATTCTTATCGATAATGAAGATAGTAAATTTTAGCGAACAGAACTCGATTGTAAACCAGTACTTAGCCGAAATTCGCGACGTGGATTACCAAAAGAACCGACTGCTTTTTCGTAACAACATTCAACGCATTGGCGAGTTGGAGGCTTACGAAATAAGCAAGACTTTAGACTATGAGGCACGCGACATCACTACGCCCTTGGGCGTTGCGCGCATGCAGGTGCCCACGGATAAGATTGTTTTGGCCACCATTTTCCGCGCCGGATTGCCCTTTCACAATGGGTTCTTGAATATCTTCGACCACGCAGGCAACGCCTTTGTATCGGCTTATCGCGAGTATGTTGACGAGCAACACACCAAGGTGGGCATACATGTTGAGTATTTGGCCACGCCTAGCATCGAGGGTAAGAACCTGATTATCGCCGACCCGATGTTGGCAACGGGTGGTTCGATGGAACTTGGTTACAAGGCTTTCTTGACCAAAGGCACGCCCAAACGCATACACGTGGCTTGCGTTATCGCATCGCCCGAGGGCATTGAGCATATCCGCAAGACGTTCCCCGAGGACAAGACCACCATTTGGTGCGCCGCCATCGACCCCGGATTGAACGAACATAAGTACATTGTGCCGGGTTTCGGCGATGCCGGCGACCTTTGCTATGGCGAGAAGGTGTAGACACCATAAAACTTAAATAGCGATAAAACGCAAAAGCTTAAATAGCGATAAAACGCATACGAGGGCCAGCCTAACTTGCTTGAAAAGTTGGGCTGGCCCTCGTTTTGATGGGGTGGTAAGGCCTTATTTGGCGGTTTCTAAGAGTTGTTTGGGGCTGGTTAGGTGGGCAGGAGAGCAAACATCCCTAGCCTTGGCATAGCAGACGTAGTAGGGCTTTTTCGATTTTGTGCTGGCAGAAGGGCGAACATCCTTAGCCTTGAGCTTAATCTCTCAACTTAATTTTGCAGTTATCCAAGCTTTCTACGGTGGCCAATGCCTTATAGCGGATGCCCATTTGGCGCAGGGCATCGCCGCCCTTTTGGAAAGCTTTCTCGATGATGAAGCCCATACCTTCGAGGCGTGCGCCGGCTTGTTTGCAGAGGTCTATCACGCCCATCGAGGCGTTTCCGTTGGCCAAGAAGTCGTCGATAAACAGCACATGGTCTTGCGGGGTGAGGTAGTCGGCCGAGATACACACCGTGTAACTGCGGTCTTTGGTGAACGAATGCACCACCGAAGTGAGCATGTTGTCCATGGTTTTGGGCTGTTTTTTCTTGATAAACACCACGGGCAATTGCATGATGTAGCCCACAAGGATGGCGGGTGCGATGCCGCTAGCCTCGATGGTGACAATCTTATTGATGTGTGCATCGGCAAAATGCTGGCTGAATTCCTTGGCTACTTCCATCATCAGATTGGGGTCCATCTGGTGATTGATAAAGCTGTCTACCTTTAAAATGCCGCCTTCGTAGCATTTGCCGTCTTGAAGAATGCGCGTTTTTAATTTATCCATTTGTGAGTTGGTGGGGTTATGAGTTGGTGAGTTTTTGAGCTTTGGGGTTTGTGAGTTGGTAAGTTTTTGAGTTTATGATTTTTTGAATTGGTGGGTTTTTGAGTTGTTGGATCTATGAGCTTTTGAGTTGATAAGCAGATTGTAAGCGAAAACTTACCAACTTATCAACTCATAAACTCACCAACTAAATTCACTTTCTATTAAACAGGGCGTTAGCTAAGATAGCAGTTAGTCCGCCCGTGGTGATACCCGACGAGAAGATGGTGCGTACCCCTTCGGGCAATTGTTTCAGGATGTCGGGCATTAGTTCAACGCCCATGCCCAAAGCCAAGCTAGCCGCAATAACCAAAACAGCCTTGCGATCAAGTTTCTCGCTGGCTACAATACGAACGCCTGCGGCGGCCACCGTGCCGAACATTAGCAGTGTGGCACCGCCTAATACGGGCGAGGGCATGAGCGAAAAGACGATGCCTACGATGGGGAAGAGGCCCAAAACAACCAACATGGCGGCAATGAAGTAGCCCACATAGCGGCTCGCCACGCCCGTAAGCTGAATGATGCCGTTGTTTTGGGCGAAGATTGAGTTGGGGAATGATGAGAATATACCTGCCAAAAGCGAGTTGAGACCATCGGCGAACACACCTCCCGAAACGCGCTTTACGTACACTTCGCCGTCTACGGGCTCGCCCGACACCATCGAATTGGCCGTTACATCGCCCGTGGCCTCGATGGCCGTAACAAGATAAACCAATGCAACAGCAATGATGGAGGAGATGTTAAAGTCGATGCCTAGCTTAAAAGGAACGGGTACATAGAACGATTTTACGTCGCCTACGTTCAAACTAGCAAAGTCTACCATGCCCATACAGAGTGCCAACACATAGCCAATAACCACGCCTAGAATGATAGAGCTCATGCGTACGTATTTGTTGTTGCTGCAATTCAGGGCGATAACACTGGCCAAAACCGTGGCTGCAACGATGAGGTTGCGTGGCGAACCGAAGTCTGCCGCTGCAAGATCGCCTCCTCCGCAGGCCATCACGCCTGCCTTAACAAGGCTCAACCCGATGAGCATCACCACAATTCCGCTTACCAAAGGCGTGATTATACGGCGTAGATATTTAAACGAATAGCTAACGGCCATCTCTACGGGAGCGGCTGCGATGCAGGCTCCGAATATCAAGGGCAGCCCGCCGGCCTGACCAATGGCGATGATTGGACCAATAAACGAGAAGCTGGTGCCTTGCACACAGAGTAGTCCGCAGCCCACCGGACCTAGCTTGCGACATTGTATAAATGTGGCCACACCCGACACGAAGAGGGCCATCGACACGAGAAAGCCCGTGGTGGCGAGGTCCATCCTCAGGGCTTTGGCAATGATTAGCGGTGGTGTGATGATGGCCACGAAGATGGCGAGCAGGTGTTGAACGGCCGCAAAAAGGGTTTCTTGCAAGGGTGGGCGGTCGTTAACGCCGTAAATAACGGCTTTGGTTGTCTTTTGTTCCATGTGTTATCTTGAATAAAAAGTCTCAATCCCAACCCCTCTCGGCCTCACCCCCAACCCCTCTCCAAGGGGAG
>ERZ772971.1328-NODE-1328-length-14468-cov-7.396933_pt1 | contig 14468 bp, 13 predicted proteins | sample MGYA00511943_ERZ772971 | MGnify/ENA primary metagenome ERZ772971 (study PRJEB29015, sample SAMEA2737929) | human oral metagenome | biome: human oral; feature: human-associated habitat; material: dental | place: China | collected 2144 ... | reverse complement strand
AACAGGTCTAATAATGTCAAGTGATAATATAATTAAATCGGTCTAAAATTGACTTTTTAAAGATAAAAAAACTTAGGTTATCAAACATATTTATCAATGAAAATTATATTAAAATTTTTATTCTGTCAAAGTAGAAAAATAAATTGGAAAAAAATAGCAAATTTGCTATAATATAAAAAATGAAAAAATTTGGAAAAATGGAGAGAAAATTAAGTTGAAACAGGAAATGGATTTTGGGAAAGATAAAAAAATGAATATTTTGGCACCAGCAGGAAATTATGAAAAATTAGTTGCTGCAGTAAAAGCTGGAGCCAACGAAGTTTTTTTTGGATTAAAAGGATTTGGAGCAAGAAGAAATAATGAAAATTTGGCTATGCAAGAGGTATTTGACGGGATTGACTATGCTCATTCACGTGGGGTTAAGACGCTTATGACTTTGAATACGATTTTGAAGGACAGCGAAATTAACAGTATGTATAATAATGTTAAAAGAGTTTATGAACACGGAATTGATGCTGTTATTGTACAGGATCTTGGATTTGTGAAGTTTTTAAAGGAAAATTTTCCAAACTTAAAAATTCACGGAAGTACGCAAATGACTGTGGCAAATCACGTGGAAGCCAATAAATTAAAGGAACTAGGCCTAACTCGTGTCTGTCTTGCGAGAGAGCTTTCCTTTGAAGAAATAAAAAAAATTCGTGAAAAAACAGATATAGAACTGGAAATTTTTGTATCAGGTTCACTTTGCATTTCCTATTCTGGAAATTGCTATATAAGCAGCTTTATTGGGGGAAGAAGTGGAAATCGTGGACTTTGTGCATATTCCTGCCGTAAAAAGTTTACAGATGAAAATGGCAAAAGTGCATATTTTCTAAGCCCAAACGACCAGCTTTTGCAAGAAAAGGAAATTAATTTATTGAAAAGCATTGGAATTGATGCGATAAAAGTTGAAGGTCGGAAAAAATCGAGCGAATATGTTTATGAAACCGTAAGTTATTACGATAATATTTTAAAAGGGACTCCACGGCCGACAGAAAGCTACAAGCTGTTTAACCGTGGATATTCAAAGGGATATTTTTATTTGGATGACAAACTTATGAACTTTAAATATTCTTCAAATTTTGGATATTTTCTGGGAGCGAGAATTGGAGAGTCAAATAACTTTAAAATTGATGATGAATTAATTTTAGGAGATGGAGTTCAATTTGTAGATGAAAATTTTGAACAAATTGGCGGAGAATATGTAAATAAAATTAGGATTATTGAAGCTTATGAGAATGGAAATAACGAGAATAGGGAGTTTGGAAAAAAAGATTCTGAAAAGAAAAATAAAAAACAGAACCCAAAAAGTAAAGGTAAGGAAAATGAAGATAAAAAAGCTGAAGAAAAAACTTCAAAAGCTGATAAATACGATATTATTTCCATTGGAAAATTGCCAAAAGGGACAAAGTACATTTATAAAAATTATTCTAAAGAGATTAACGACAGAATTATTCATAATATAAAGGTTTCCAAAAGATATGCGGCTGTTAATGCAAAATTGCTGGCAAAAAAAGGGCAGGAAATTGAACTTACACTGGAAATTGAAAACTTGAAAAATGAGATAATTTCTGTTACGAAAAAAGGGAATATTATCGAGCAGGATGCCAGAAAATTAATTACAAAGGAGCAAATTGCCGAAAAAATTGGAGAGTTAGGGGATACAACTTTTGAGCTTGGAAAAATTCAGATTGACTATGATGGAACTTCGTTTATTCCCTTTAGTGAACTGAAAAATTTGAAAAGGGAATGTGTTTCAGAACTTTTGGAAAAATTGCTGGAATCATATAAAAGAACAGCTGCTGAGCGAAAAAAATATGATTTTGAATTAAATAAAAATTCTGAAAGCAAGGAAAATGAAAATACAGAAAATAAGAAAAGGCTTGTTATTTCAGCACTTGTTGCGAATGATGAGCAGGAAAAAGCCTGTCGTGAAACGGGAATAACAAAAATTTACCGAAAACAGTTTGATGTTGCCAAAGAAAAGAACTTGTCCAAAACAGATAAAATAAAAATTGGAACAAATTTAGTTTCTAACCTTTATCAGGCAATCATGGGAGAAAAAACTGGAGCAAGAGGGCAGTCCTTAGATTGGAACTTAAACGTTTTCAATAATCATACAATTGAAATGTTTTCTAACTTTAAAAATTTAGAAACCATATTTTTATCGCCAGAATTAAGCTATCGACAGTTAAAAAACATAAAATCTGATAAATTGAAAAAGGGTCTTGTGATTTACGGTTATCTAAAAGGAATGTATATTGAACATAAAATTTTTGATGAGAATTACAAAGAATTGGAAGGAGAATTTTATGATAAGTATAAAATTGTGAAAAATGAATTGGATAATATTGAGCTTTATTTGGATAAGCCGATGAATTTGATTCCAAGGCTAGATGAGATTTATGAACTGGATTTGGATGAATTGAGGCTGGATTTTACGTTTGAAAATGCTGATGAAGTAAGAAAAATTATAAAAAGCGTTGATACGAAAAGTGGAAAATATACTCCTTATGCTTTTGAGCAGGGAGTTTTATAAATTTTTAAAATTAAAGGAGGAACCTTGGAAATTGAGAAAAGACAGAAATATCTGGAAAAGTTATATTTACTTTTAGGGGCATCGATTTTTGTGCATTATGCTCTAGTTATTTTATTTAGCATTTTAATATTAGTAAATATTTTTACAACTGGCGAATATAAAAAGATATTTAAAGATAAATCGCTTATTACTGTGGGAATTGTTCTTGGATTTTCCCTTATAACATCTGCCTTTTACAAAAATATTCTGGGATTAATGGCAATTCCAATATTTTTGTGCATTATAGTCGGGCGCTATTATACATTGATTGTAGATGTGGAATTTAAAAAAAATAATCTGGAATGGATGGCAAAATTTTCTGGAATATCGCTTTTCATTGGAATTGGTGAATTTCTGTTCACGCATAACAGAGTAGGATATTTTGCATATTTTAATCCAAATTATCTTGGAAGCATTATGATGATGTCGGCAATTATAAATTTATATTTTACTTTTGAAAAAAGGTCAAAAATTAATTTTGCCGTATTTATTATGAATATTTTAACAATCCTGATAACAGGCTCAAGGTCATCGCTAATTGCAGTAATTCTTGGAGTATTTGTACTTTTTTTCTATTTTTTGAAAAGAAGATATTTTGCAGGATTAATTTTAATGCTATTGTCATATATTTTAGGAGTAATTTCAGGAGTTTTTCCATTTTTGCGAGAAAGCACGCTAATAGAGTATTTTTGGCTAAGAGTAGAAATTATTGATATGGCAATTAGAATTTTCAAAAGAACAAATCTTTTATACGGACACGGAAACTTTTTTTACTATAAATTTACGAATTACGTGTATCCACATTCGCATAATGCATTGGTAGAATTGCTTTTAAGCTACGGATTAATTGGAACGATAGCTTTGCTTACTGTATTTTTACGATATTTATACGATATTTTAAGAAACGACAGAAATAATGTCTTAAAAATTGCTTTAATTGCTGGGATTGTAGTTCATAATTTTACTGATTTTGCGATTTTTTGGGTACAGACTGTGCTTTTATTCATTATGGCTCTGGCTTATAAGGAAAAAAATGAAAAAATACGTGGCTATAGACAAATACGAAATAAATAAAAAATCAAAAACAAGAAGGGAACAAAAAAATGAGAGATAACATATATGTGGGACTTGTCCACTATCCTGTATACAATAAAAATAACGCAGTTGTAGCGACTTCCGTTACAAACTTTGATATACACGACATTTCCAGAACATGCAGAACTTATGATATAAAAAAATATTTCATAATTACTCCAGTTGATGCCCAGAAGGAGCTGACAGGCAGAATAATCGGCTACTGGACTGAAGGAAACGGAATAGAATTTAACAAAAATCGAAATGAAGCCTTTGAAAATACAGAACTTGAAGATTCTGTCCAAAGTGCAGTAGAAACAATTGAGAAAATCGAAGGAAAAAAGCCAAAAATCATTACAACTTCAGCAAAAATTTTCCCAAATACTGTAGGATATGCTGATTTAGGCAGGGAAATAGTCGAAGATGACACTCCATACTTAATTTTATTTGGAACTGGATGGGGACTTACAAGTGAAATTATGGATTTGTCCTACAAAATTTTAGAGCCAATCCGTGGAAAAACCCAATATAATCATTTGTGTGTCAGAAGTGCTGTCTCAATAGTTTTAGATAGGCTGCTAGGCGAAAATTAAATTAATAAAAAATATATAGAAAATCTGGAAGGAGAGAATGAACAGAAATATGGAAGCAAAAAATAAAGGACTAGTAGGAATTGTAGTAGTCAGCCACAGTAATACACTTGCAGAAGAAGTTATTAGCTTTGTAAAAGTGTTCAAGCAAGAGGATTTTGCCTTGGAAAATGGAGGAAATGCGAAAAGAGAAGTTTATGGAACAAATGTTGAAAATGTAAAGCAGGCTATAATCCGTGCTGACAAGGGAGCAGGAGTGCTTGTCTTTGTCGATATGGGAAGTTCTGTATTTAATGCAGTTAAGGCAATAAAGGAATTGGAAGGGCAAGTTGAAGCTAAAATTGCAGATGCTCCGTTTTTGGAAGGGGTAATTTCAGCAGTTGCAGGTAATTTTGATGGAATTGACCTGGATGATCTGAAAATAATTGCTGAAGATAGCAGAAAATTTACAAAATTAAAAAAGGAAATCTAATTAAAATAAAAAAATTAAGAAAGCGAGAAATAATAGTAAATAATGGAAAACTTAGTAAATATAGGAACAATTGTTGGAACACACCATTTACGGGGAAGTGTCAAAATTAACTCAATTTTTGAAAACATCGAACTTATTCAAAATGAGCGTGTTCTTCTTGAAAAAGATGACAAAAAAAGATTGCTTACTGTAAAAAATGTAAAAAGACTAAATGAAAAAAAAGCAATTTTAGATTTTGAAGAAATTGGCAATGTCGACAGTGCAAAGGAACTAAATGGCTATAAAGTTAAAATTAGACGTGATTTATTGCCGGAAAAAAGTGAAGATGACTTTTATGTAAAGGATTTATTTGGACTAGAAGTATTTTCTGAAAACAATAAAATCGGTGAAATTGTTGATGTAATGGAAACCGCTGCTCATAACATTTTAATTATCGAAGATATTGATACTAAAAAAGAAATCATGATCCCGCTAATTGATGAATTTGTAACAAAAATTGACTTTCCAAATGGGAAAATTGAAGTAACTCTAATTGATGGAATGCGAGAATAATAAAATCTAATATAATTTTATTAGATGTGTCATTAAATTCTATTTTTTAAAATTATTATAAAAGGAGTAAAATCAATGAAATTTAGCGTACTCACATTATTTCCAGAATTATTTGAGCAATATTTATCACAAACAATCCTAAAAAGAGCAAGTGATAAGGACATCATCAATTTTAATATCGTAAACATTAGAGATTATGCCAGAAATAAGCATAGCCAGATGGATGACATCCCTTTTGGTGGCGGTGCAGGAATGGTTCTAAAGCCAGAAGCCTACTGGAACTTCTTTTACGAAAACTACGAATTTTACAGCAATGAAAATAATGAAAATTCAGAAAAGCCTTACGTAATTTTCTTATCTCCGCAAGGGAAACAACTGACCCATAAAAAAGTTACAGAACTTTCAGAAAAAGAGGAAATTGTCCTTATTTCAGGGCGTTACGAAGGATTAGACCAAAGAGTAATTGATAAATTTGTAGATGAAGAAATTTCCATTGGCGATTATGTGCTGAGCAGCGGAGATTTGCCATCTCTTGTAATCATGGATTCTGTAATCCGTATAAAAGAAGGCGTAATAAAAAAGGAATCCTTTGAAACTGACTCATTTTATAACGGGCTTTTGGGATTTCCGCAGTATACAAGACCTGTGGAAATTGATGGCTATACTGTTCCAGAAGTCTTGCGAAGCGGAAATCATGCTAAGATTGATGAATATCGGTTAACAAAGTCTATTGAAAAAACTATTCAAAATCGGAAGGATCTGTTTGAGAAAAAATTGTCTGAAGATAAAGAATTTTTGAAATTTTATGAAAAATATAAATTTAAATTAAAATAAAAGGATTTAATTAAAAATTTGATTAAGTTTATTTGCCTCTATATTTTTTTACTCTGTTTTCGTTTAAATAAAATTTGAAAAAACTTTATTTTATATGGTATAATTAAAGTAATAACAAAATATTTAGGCGATTGTAAAAATAAAAGCGGTAAAGATTGAATAACAGCAGTATCTATAATTGCAAGGAGTAAATACCCTTGTTAGGAAGCGAAGAAAATTAGGCATAAAAAAATATAGTGTTTACCGAGTTTTTGGACTTTTACAAATGGCTAATGAAATATTAATTAGGAGGAAAGTATTATGTATTTAATTGATTTTTTTAGAAAGTTATTTAAATCCAAAAATATTGGAATCATTATATGGCTCTTCTTTAATTCTTTAATGTTTATTATTCCATTTATGTCAATATGTCCTGACTATCCAATATTAGGTTTGCTTTTTGGAATAGTTGTATATGTTGGTACGATAGCTATTGCTTTATCTTCATTAGGAGAATGGTTTTTTAGACTGATAAATGGCTGTAAAAAAATAATTGATCCGAGGATTCTTAATCGTTTAATTCCGTTATTTAATGAAGTTTATGCCAGAGCTAAAATAAAAGATCCAATTTTATCTCCCAATATTAGATTGTATATGATAAATGATCATTATCCCAATGCTTTTGCATTAGGAAGAAATACAGTCTGTGTAACAAGAGGTTTGCTATACTTAGATGATGAAAAAATCAAAGGAATTTTTGCTCATGAATTTTCACATCTATCAAATAAAGATACTGATTTTCTTTTATTCATCTATATTGGGAATTTAGTTATGACATGTGGATTTATGATTGCCAGAGCAATGATTTGGATAATTAGCTTTTTTTTAGGAGTGGCAACCAGTGATCATGATGATTATGATGTTGTTAAAGGTCTTAGAGGCTTGATTTTTGCACGTTTAGCAGATCTTCTTTATGTAATAGCTGTTGGATTGTATACGAAATTAGGACTTATTTTAGTACGACATTCTATGAGAAAGCAAGAATATGAAGCAGATAAATTTGCGTATGACTTAGGTTATGGCGAACAGTTAAGAGATGCGTTGACGCAATTACAAGATACAAATGAAGCTCCTAAAAAATTTGCAGCAAATCTAATGTCAACTCATCCAGATATATTTTCAAGAATTGATAAACTGAATATGTATCTCTTTCAAAATGGCTCTGGAAATTATAATTTTTACGAGAATACCCAAACAAATGACCCTGGAAATTATAATTTTTACGAGAATGCTCAGACAAATGGTCCTGGAAATTATGATTTTTATGGGAATACACAGACAAATGACCCTGGAAATTATAATTTTTACGAGAATGCTCAGACAAATGGTCCTGGAAATTATGATTTTTATAGAAATACACAAACAAAAAATTCTTCAAATAAAAATTCAAAAGCTTTATTACCTCTTCTTTACATATTAATTGCATGCTTAGTAGGTTATATGTTTTTTAAAATGAATAATAATAATACAGTGGCTATCAAACATACAATTCCTGGTAGCTCTCAAAAACAAGTTATAGAACAGAATAATACAAAAGAAAATAATAACGAAATACATCTGAAAGATGATAATCAAACTAATACAAATTCACAAGATATTTCTGATATTAATTTAGCTAGTAAAGATTTTTCAGGATTTAGTGAACAGCCTTCACAAAATATGACAGATTTAGAGAATATTAATTATTTAGCATCAAATTTACCATCAGCAGATTTTTTGAGAGCAAATTTTAGCCCTGAAGAATTAGCTTTATTAAGAAATACGATATATGCCAAATATAATCGCAGATTTCAGACTCCTAAATATTCTAGTTATTTTAGCAGAAAAACATGGTATCGGGGAGAATACAATGAAGTAAGTGAAAGAAATTTCTCGCAAGATGAGTTTGATTTATTGAATAATATTCTAATGGCAGAAGGAAAATCAACACTTAGCAGATAAGTTTTTATATCTGAAATTGTAAAAATTTTAAAAGTTACAGATTTATCTGAAACAGAAAAAGATAAAATATTGGCTGAAAAAATAAAGCAATTAATCTTGATATATACTCGAACCCGTTTAAAATAGAACCTCTAAAAATTATATAAATCTAGGGTTTGAGTAAAATAGTCATAATTTTTGAGTTCAGTTTTATACTAAACCCCATTTGAATAACGAATACATTGTAAATCTTTTTTAGCAGATTAAACCTGATATTTATTCTTAAATAATTAAAGTAAATGTTCGCTTTTTAAATGGGGAATAGTATTAAAGCAGTTTATATATAGAATGTTAAAAAATTTAAAGTTGAAAAAAAAGACACCTGGGTGTGCCTTTTTTTATTTGTTATTCAAATGAAATTACTAGTTTTTTACCAATGCAGCAGCCAATTTTTTTAATGTTTTTAGTGAAGGATTGGCATTTCCGTTTTCTATTTTGCTTATATCTCCTTGTGTTATCCCAGTCAAATCGGATAATTCCTTTTGTGTAATATTTTTATCTTTTCTTGCTTCAATAATTTCTTTTATAATTTGAAATTCTGCTTCAAGATATTCATATTCTTTTCTAAACCCTTCATCTTTTAATAATTTTTCTTCAAAAGACCAACTACATCCCTAACTTCATCCATCTTGGCAGTCGCAATACTTCTAGCCTTAACTGCACCTTCATGTAAGATTTCATAAACATAATCCATATTATTTTCCAGCTCTTCACGTTTTTTCTGGAATGGTGCGAAATAATCCATGAATTTGTCAAATAATTCATTTTTGGCATGTCCATATCCAAAGTTTCCTGCTCTGAATTTTTCTTTCAATGCCTCTACTTCTGCTTCTGTTGCAAAAAGGGCATATAATTTTGTAATGTTATTGTCAGGATCTTTTGGCTCTTCTAAAGGCGTTGAATCTGTTACAATGCTCATGATCTGTTTTTTCAATGCTTTTTTTGAACCAAACATATTTATTACGTTTCCATAGGATTTACTCATTTTATCGCCATCTGTTCCTGGCACAGTTGCTACGTTTTCAACGATTTTTTCCTTTGGTAATTTAAAAATTTCCTTTCCGTAAGTTTCATTAAATTTAATGGCAATATCACGAGTTATTTCCACGTGCTGCTTTTGATCTTTCCCAACAGGCACAATATCAGGTGAGTACATTAAAATATCAGCCGCCATAAGTATTGGATAAGTAAATAGTCCTACATTTGGCTTAATTCCTTTTGCGATTTTATCTTTATAAGAATGAGCTCTTTCCAATAGCCCCATTGGAGAAATATTTGATAAAATCCAAGATAATTCTGTATGTTCAGGCACATCCGACTGTAAAAATAATGTGGATTTTTTAGGATCTAGACCCAAAGCCAAATAATCTAAAATTACGTTTATTGTGTTAGATTTTAAATCTTCCCCTTTTGGCGAAGATGTCAGAGCGTGATAATTTGCTAAAAAATAGAAACCTTCATATTCATCCTGCAATTCCACAAATTGCTTAATTGCTCCAAAATAATTCCCAATATGTAAAATACCGCTGGGTTGAATACCAGACAAACTTCTCATAAAAACCTCCATAATTTGTTTAAATATTTTTATTCTAAAACTTAATTAATTTAATTTTAAAAAAGTTAAAATATGTTTTAATAATATGTCAATATTATATCACTAAAAAAATTTTTTGTAAAACATTAAAATATAGTTCATTCTATTGATTTTAAAATATAACTTTGATATAATATGCTCAAATTGAGATATGAAAAGGAGAAGTTTATAAAATGAACAGAAATAGATTAACAAAAATATTGTTGCTTATTGTTATTGTACTATTTGGGCTTGGAAAAATGTATTTTGGAAGAAACAGTAATAAAATAAAAAATGATTTTTCAAAAGGATTTGTTGCACAAGATGAAAAAAGCAGCAAATTTGCCAAATGGGAAAATAATAAAAAAAATGAGAATAAGAAAAATAGTGCTGAAAAACAATATAAAAGTGATGAAAAATTAGAAAATAAAAAATATAAAATTGATTATGAACATGTGATTGGCGGGGATGAAAATTCGCAAGGGAAAGTTACGGGAGGACATTCGCTTTTACGTGGAGATGTCAGAATTGTGAAAAAGATTGGAAGTCCAGCTAAAAATGGGGTATATCGGGCAAGCATTGAAGTAAAGAAAAAAGATGGAACTTGGCAAGCAAAAACATCTAATGGTGGAGTAAATACGATGTTTCCAGAAAATTGGGATGAAGCTAGAATTATTGATGAAATAAATTCAGCCTGGGAAAATAGAAAAGATTTAAAGGGCAGAGATAGCAATATGTGGCAAGGGATCAGCAAAAGCGGAGTTTTAATTCGAGGTTATAAAAGTCCTAGAATAACTGCTTATCCTGTTTATGAAAATCGTTAAAAATTAGATTAAAGAAAGGAAAGGCATAATGATTATAAAATTTGGCTATTATGATGATGAAGATTTTGGGCTGACTGCATTTCCAGAAATAAGATTTTCTGAAATGGAAATAGAAAAAAATAAGAAAAAAAATAGATCTTTGGAAAAAAAGAAAAAAGAATATACAAAATATTTAATAACTGGAATAATGGAAGATTTTCCAGATACAGAAATAATTGACATCCTATTGTCTAAATTGGAACAAGTTGAAAGTGGGGAATTACGGAAAACTATTTGGGATGGTCAGGCTTTTCAGCATAAAATTAATAAGAATAAAGTGGAATTTGAGCATACAATTTTTGGGATTTGTGAGGAATATCCGCTGTGGAGCTGTAAGTTTGAGGAGTATAAAAAAGTTTTGGAAAGCTGGAAAAGGTTTTTGGGGATGGAATTCGATTTAAAAAGTGAAATTGTAGTGGAGATTTAATAAAAAATTTTGTTTGTGACTTTGAAATTTTGTGATATACTATATTTGCTTAGAGAAAAGTCTTATAAGGTAAGTTATGATTAAAAAAGTGAATTGAATTTTTTGGTTTGATAAAGAAAATTTTAGTGCATATTAAAATATTAATACTAATCTCTATTAAAAATAGAATCTTTTTAATAACAAAGGTCTTGTTCTCGCTAGCATGGCGTATAATCCCAAATTTATAATGAACTTATTATTTAAATTAGAAATAGTGGTATAAATATAGAAAAAATATATTTTGTGAATTATAATTGATGAGAAGAAATAAAATGTTAAAAATTAGATATTAAAAAATATTATTCATTTTAAAATTTAAGAATAGGATATAATTTTTCAGAATAGAACTTTTAATTAATAGATTATAAATAGAAAGATGATTAGAGGTGTATTTGAACAAGGAAGGAGAGATTGAAATGAATGAACAAATATACATTAGTTATATTATTAAAAAATTAACAGTACTTATTTGTGAAATTAAATTAAGAGGGAAATTAAATTTACACGATATAAATATTCATTCAGAAGATTTTTTCTGCCAACTTTTAAATAAAATATATGGTACAGAATATAAAAATACAAATGAATTTAAATCTAACACGGAAGCAATTGATTTGATTGAAAAGAATATAAAAGAAATTATACAAGTAACTTCAAATAATACCAAAAAGAAAATAGAAAGTACATTAAATAAAAAAAGTTTAAAAAAATATTCAACAGAAGGTTATCAACTTAAATTTATAATTTTAAAAGATGGCAATGGATCTCTTAGAACCAAAGATTATAGTAATCCATATAAAGTAAAATTTAATCCAAAAGAAGATATATTGTATCCTGAAAATGTCATTGAAATTATAAAAGGATTAGAAATAGAAAAAAAATTTGAAATTTATAATTTTTTTCAAGAACAATTTGATGAAGATATAAGAATAAAAAATTTTACAAATTTAGCTGAAATAATGAATATTTTATCAAAGAAAGACTTGATATTAGTTGAAAAACAAGATATTGATTTAAGAAAATATAAAATTGAAGAAAAAATTGAATATAATAAATTAGAAAGAATAAAAGATTCAACTATTAATAAATATAAAGAATATATCGGACAACTAGATAAAATATATAAAGAATTTGACATACAGGGGCTAAATAAAAGTATTTCAATATTTAATAAACTAGGAAATTTTTATGAAAAAGAAATTGTGATTGATAGTAATGTATCATCGGTACAGATTTTTTTTAATATTATAAAAAATATTTCAGAATACATAAAGTCGAGTAGCAATTATATAGAGATTTCAGATGAGGAATTAGAACAATGTGTAAGAATAATTGTTGTTGATGCTTTTATAAGATGTAAAGTATTTGAAAAACCAAAGGAGAAGAAAGGAAATGTTATTACCAGTTGATATGAAACCTGAATATTCAACATATTATTATGGTGCTATGATAATAGAAGAAGTAAAAAAACAAAAAAAAATTAATATAGTGGAATTATATACTGTTCTAAAAGATAAAATAAAAATATCGATACTTTCATATTCAATAACACTTGATTGGCTCTATATGATAGAGAGTGTTCTTGTTGATGAAAAAGGAAGTGTTAAATTATGTATATAAGAAAATTAAAAATAGAGTCAATAAATCAAAATAGAATTATTCGAGATATAACATTTAAAAAAAATTTGAATTTAATAGTTGACAATACTCCTATTACATTTCAAACTGAGACAGGGAACAGTGTAGGAAAAACAACAGTTTTGCAATTAATAGATTTTTGTTTAGGAGGTAAAGAAGAAAAAATTACAAAAGATAAAGAATCTAGTCAAGAATTAAAACATATAAAAGAATTTTTATTAAATAATGAAATTTTAATAACACTTTCTCTTTCAAAACAATTTTCTTCAAACGTAGATATTCAAATAAGAAGAAATTTTTTGAAAAGAAACAAAAAAATAATGGAGATAAATGAGAAAAATTTTATTAAAGATAAAGAATTTTTAAAAGCTTTAGAAAAATTAATTATAGGTACAAGAAATGAAGAAAAACCCTCTTTAAGACATATATTAGCACACAATATAAGATATACTGATGATAGAATTTCAAATACATTGAAGATGATAAGTTCACATACAACATCATCTGAATATGAAACTCTTTTTTTATATATGTTTGGTTTTAAAGTTTTTGATAGAACCCCATTAATAAAAAAATTGAAGATAGAAGAAACTTTTAAAAAGAAATTGTTAGAAGATAAAGATAAGACACAATTAGAATTACAACTTGGAATGATAGAGAATAATATAGAAGATTTAGAAAAACGAAAAAAAAGTTTAGTAATAAATGAGCATTATGAAAAAGATTTAGAAAAAATAAATTATTATAAATATAATATACTGAAATTTTCTAAAAAAATTTCAGAACTTGAATTGAGAAAAAATTTATTAGAAGAAACAAAAGAAGAACTTGAAAGTGATATATCAAATTTGGATATTAAATTATTGAATAACTTATACAATCAAGCAACAAAATACGACTTAACTCAAATAAATAAAAAATTTGAGGAGATTGTTAAATATCATAATGAAATGATATTAGAAAAAATAAAATTTATAGTTAATGATATTCCAAGTTTAGAAAATGAAATTAATAGTTTAAAGAATATTTTAGAAAAAGAAAGTAAGTTAAAAAAAGAATTGGAAAAAAAAATAAAATATAGTAACTCGTTGGAAGATTTAGAAAAAATAATTTCAGAATTAAATGAAGAATTTAGAAAGAAAGGAGAAATAGAAAAAGCAATTACACAAATTAAAAATTCAGAAAATAGAATAAAAATTATAAATGAAGAATTAAATGGAGTGGATAGGGATATTTTTACTGAAGAATTTAAAGAAAAGTTAAAAAAACAATTACTTAATTTCAATGAATATTTTTCTAAAGTATCCAAAGAATTATATAATGAAGAATATGGAATATCATATAAAATAAAAGAGGATAAAAAAACAAAAAAAAATATTTATGAATTTGAAAGTTTTAATAGTAATGTAAGCTCTGGAAAAAAACAAGGAGAAATTATATGTTTTGATTTAGCATATATTCTTTTTGCTAGAGAAAACAATATACCACATGTAGATTTTATTCTCAATGATAAAAAAGAATTAATGTCAGACAATCAACTTATTAAAGTATCAATGTTTGCAGAGAGGCACAATATTCAATTGATATTTTCTATATTGAAGGATAAATTACCAGAACAATTAAATAATAAAAAATACATAATTTTAGAATTATCTCAAAAAAGTAAATTGTTTAAGATAGAAAATAATTAAAAAAACCAGAAAAAAATCATATAAAAAACTGTGATTCATCTTTTATCAAAATATTTGAAATTACATTGTAATTTAGATA
>ERZ772971.1326-NODE-1326-length-14476-cov-2.471188_pt1 | contig 14476 bp, 11 predicted proteins | sample MGYA00511943_ERZ772971 | MGnify/ENA primary metagenome ERZ772971 (study PRJEB29015, sample SAMEA2737929) | human oral metagenome | biome: human oral; feature: human-associated habitat; material: dental | place: China | collected 2144 ... | reverse complement strand
TCTATATTTATATTTAAAAAATTATGAAGATAGCCAACAAAACCTTGATCAATAAGTGTCTCAATCGAAATATACATTGGAAATTGTATGTTTTCTGTTGAGATTCCTTGATAGTTTTCAGGTCTTAATGAAGGCCTCACTAATTGAAAACCGAGAGATTCATAAAAACAAACACTATCATCAACGGATTCTAAATAAATCAGTTCCACACCCGTATAGTACGATATTACAGATACACTTTTAAATATTTCTTGCATTAATGAAGTCCCGTATCCTTGTCGTTGATATTTACTATCTATTGCAAAATAAGACAAATTCACAATTGGACGTTTAATCAACGTTTGAGTCTCCACACTTTCAACATCCAGACTGCCCACAGTCAACGTATAAAAACCTACTATAATATTGTTATCCTTCAACAGTACAAAAGTTTTAGCAATATTATTAAAATCGGTATCATCTGCACGTTTTTTAAAATAATCATTTATACTTTCATTTCCACAATCAAAGGCTTCAATTTCTGTATCATCTAACATAAGGCATCTTATCGGATATAATTCTAGCATTACTTTTTACCAGTATTTTTTCGACTAATTGCTTCCACGTTTCGAGTTCTTGTTTCAATTTTATTTTTGATATCTACAGACCTATTAGGAGTTTTCATTCTTTTGTTAAGATCGTGAAATTCCTGCGCACTTTGGGTCTGAATTCTAGCATTTATCACAATACCAACCATGATTATCCCCTCCCTATTCTTGAATTAATAGTAAAAGAAACACGTGCTATTTGCAAGTATATTTTCCCGTTTTTTACAAAAAAATTAACTTTCATTCTTTAATTTATCATTGCTAACACATTAACTTATAATTAACTATCTTTCCTACTATTGAATATTGTTATAGATTTAAAAATAAATATCCTTTTATTGGTTACCCAATAAAAGGATATTTATCATTCTTCTATGATTATTTTACAGAGGCTTGACGGAGGTTGATTGTACGTCCGAATGGAAGTACTTCGAATCCGTCTACGTTTTCAGCAAGTAAGTAGCTTTGGCTTGCTTGGTAGATTGGAGCGATAGCCACATCATCCATCACGATTTTTTCAGCCGCAATCATTTGTTTGTAACGTTCTGCTGGCTTCGTTGCGTATGTTGTTTTCACTTCAGCAACGGCTTTATCGTAGGCTTCGCTTGAGTAGTTCCCGAAGTTGATTCCTCCACCTGTTACGTATTGTTCTAAGAAGTTTACTGGATCTTGATAGTCAGGTGCCCATGTTCCGAAGAAGAAGTCGAAATCATCTGCACGTTGTAATTCAAGACGGTTTTTCAATGGCACTGATTTAATGTTCAATGTCACGCCTGGTAAGTTCTTTTGGATTTGCGCTTGTAAATATTCGCCAACCACTTTCGCACTACCTGCATCTGACGTTAATAAGGTCACTTCGATTGTGTCCATCCCTAATTCTTGTTTAGCAAGTGCTAATTCTTTTTGCGCTTCTTCGACATTGTAGGTGAGTAAGTCGCCACGGTCTTCCACATAATCTTTCCCCGTTTCTGGGTTTTCAGCAAATCCCTTTGGAACAAGACCATTTGAAACGATTGAGCCGTCTTTTAACACGTTGTTTACAAGAGCCGCTTTATCGTAAGCCATCGCAATCGCACGACGGAAGTGTTTGTTTCCTGTGATTTTGCGTTCTACGTTGAAATTCATGTACCCCATTGTTGCTTTTGGAATAGCGTGATACGTTGGTTGCGTTTTATATTGATCGACGAATTGTTCGCTGATTGTTGTGTATTGGACTTGTTTTCCGTCAAATAATTGAACAGAAGTCGCTACTTCTTTCGATACATTCACAGTAACGTTTTGTAATTGAACGTTTGCTGCATCCCAGTAGCCGTCGTTCTTCACAAGTTTCCAAGAAAGTTCAGAACCTGTCCATCCTTCTAATTTGAACGGTCCGTTTGTCACGATTGAATCTGCTGAAGAACCGTATCCTTCGCCTTTTTCTTTCGCCACTTTTTCAGATTGTGGTAAGAAACGTGACCCTGTTAATAATTTTGGTAAATATGGAGCAGGATTTTCAAGCGTGATTTCTAATGTTTTATCATCAATCGCTTTAACCCCTAATTCTTCTGTCGATAATTCGCCTGAACGAATTTTCTTCGCGTTTTTGAACACATCAGCCGATTGCGCCACGTGTCCTTCTTTAGGGTCTACTAATTTACGGTAAGTGTACACGAAGTCGCCTGCTGTTACAGGAGTTCCGTCAGACCATTTTGCATCACGTAATTTAAACGTATATACAAGGCCGTCCGCACTCACAGTTGGCTCTTCTGCTGCCATTCCTAATTCAACTTTATTGTCTTTAGTGACACGATATAATCCTTCAAAAATTTGCCCTAACATATCTGAGCTCGGAACATCATCGTAGTCCGCGCTATCTAATGTTGCTAACTCTCCGAATGTTGTAATTGTTAAACTTTGTTGATTACCTGATGTCGATGTCGATGTTGAATTGCCACCACATGCAGCCAAACCTAACGAAACAAGTAGTGTAGTCATTAATAATTTGGTTGATTTTTTCATAACAATTCTCCTTTGCTGGTATAATCCATCGCCTATGCGATAGATACATCATAGCATGGAACAATCAAAGCCAAAAATTTAATGCTTAGGATACGAGGGCGAACGCTCAGGGACGAATCATTGGAAACAAACACCGCAAGGGACTTGGAACAAGTCGTGCGGATGTTTGTTGAAATGGACGTCGGCCCTGTGAGCCCGAGTTCAACTACATGATACGAGAAAAAGCGGTCAGAAACGAATCACTGGAGCAAACCAACGCAAGCATCGTTAAAAACGATGTGCGTATGGTTTGGGAAGTGGACGTCGTTTCTGCTTTTTCGAGTTCGAATGCCTAGGATGTGAGGCAGAAAGACAGAAGACAATAAAGAGCTCACAGTGTGAGCTCTTTTTGCTTTTCTTGTATTCCAAACCCTTCACACTGCGAAGAACGCTCAGGACTGAACCACACCAGCTCCCCCTTGCCTTTCTCTCCTATCTCCATTACCATAGAACTAACAAGAAAAAGGTGTTTTTCATATGCGTAAGAATCGTGTTCGCGGCTATAATCAGCGTTTTTATCCCGGAGTGGCCCTAATTGTGGCGGCTATACTTTGCCTTGTTTTTGCATTGACAAGACTGAACGTTCCATTATTACAACTACAAAATAAATATTTTAACCTCGATGACATCGTAAAAAATGAAGATTCCATCGTTAAGGTCACTGGTATCGACAAGAATCCTGTCCAATACTCAGACTTTGGAAAATGATCGCTTTATATCGTCTCTTATTTAGAAAAAGATTCCCATGGAAACGAAACGACACAATACATCGGGTTAGAACTAGACAGAGACACTGCGCAACAATTAATTGATAAGAAGAATACATTAAGAGACAATCCTGAAAAAATTGCAGGTACATTTGTTAAGCCAAGATTTAACGATAAGAAAGTGATGTACTATAGCCTTCGTACACAGGCTGCGATGAAAAAATATATCAAATTCCCAATTTCACGGCGTCATCAAAACTATGTATCAATTAAACCCGGGAAGGATACACAGAAACTATTCCTAATCCTCTCTCTCATCCTCTTCATTCCAGGACTAGCACTCTTGTATTTAGCGGAAAAATATCATCAATTTGCTTCATACTACAATAGCCTTTTTGCAGGATATGAAAACACCGAAGCGTTAGTGGCTAGTCATCCAGAGTTGAAAGGCAAACGTCTATCCGCATTATTGAATAAAGCCGATTATATCGATGATACCTTAGGCGTGTACATCTATAAAAACTTCTTCTGTTCTACTGTAAAAGGCTTAGAGATTTATGACTTAAACAAAACAAAGAGCGTACATCACCTCGAAAAAACTTTTTACCCTGAAGAAGGTGGCAGCTTCATGAAATCGTACCTTGTGTTTGACACAAGCGATCCAGATGCTGTGGTTCGTAGTAAGAAAATCCAAATTAAAAATATCGGCGAAGAAATCGATGCACATCTACAGCCATTCTTTGACAAATTGCGTCAAAACTTCCTCTCTATTGAGATTAGGGCAAAAAAAGAAAGTAAGTGATAAGGAATCCAGCAGGATTCCTTATTTTTTTCAACACGAAATTATCATATATGATAATTTCGGAATTCAAATAAAGTCACTTGCAAAATGCTATTCTCTGGGGTATTATATCTGTATTATATCCATATTATTGAAAAGAGGTTTTTATCATATGACAGAAAATCGTAATCACGGCTTTAGAATTCGTTTTTACTTCGGACTTATTTTAATTATTGCCGCTTGCGTCATCGGATTTTTCAATTTCCAAAAACCAGACGCTAAAAAAATCTATGAAGATGGAAAAGCTCTTCCCTTCAGTTCAAGTAATGACGATAAAGAATCAGCTCTAAAAATTACTGATATCTCAAAAGAACCCGTCATCGAAGTAGATAAAGGAAAAACCTATATCTACATTGTTGAATATGAAAAAGCAGGTACTTCAAAAGGAAAAGAACCTGGTTATATCGGTCTTGAATTAACAAAAGAAGATGCTGCAAAATTAGTCGCAAAAGCTGATACAATGCAAGACAATCCAGAATATGTTTACGGTACAATCATTTATTCATACCGTAATAAAAGTGCGATTCAAAACTACAGCGACTTAATTACTCAAGCGTTCAAAAACTATAACCTTCTACAAGCTGGTGCAGATACACAATTCTACTTCTCTCAAACAGAAGCTAGCTCTGCAAAAAAAGGTGGATTAATGGTTGCGGCAGGTCTTACACTCGCAGGGCTTGTATTTATCGGTTTAGCGTTCTTGAAACGTAAAAAAGTTGGTGCTGCTTACGACGAAATGTATGCTGCTTACCCAGAATTACGTGGCAACTTAGATTTACTAAGAACAAATGCTACTTATGCGGATGACGAAACGTTTGTATACATCTACAAGAACCACTTCTTCACTACTTGGAGCGGTTTGGAAGTATACGACCTCACAAAAGCTAACCGTGTTTACCACTATCAATTAACACATAAGAGATATGGCATTACAACGAATATCGAATCATTCCTCATCTTCTTATCAGATGACAAATCATACCGTGGTAAGAAAACGAAGATTGCTATCCATAATATTGGGGAAGAAACCGATAACTTCTTACAACCATTCTTCCACACTGTGGCCCAAGAATTCCCTAACGTGGCAGTAGGATATGAAAACAATAGACCTTTCTAGGATGTGAGAAAAAGCGTTCAGAGGCGATGACGGTTCGCAGTTTAGCCGTAAGCGGTCTGTAAGACCGTGCGGACTAAACTCGAAAGGCTTGAGCCTATGCCTTTCCGAACTCAACTACAGGATGCAACCAATCGCACCCAAAAAAATAAACTAACTCAAAAGGGGAAAATAAAATGAACATTAAAAAATTATTCGTAGCTGCAGCGGCAGCATTAACTTTAGCAGCATGTGGAGCTGCTCAATCATCAAATTCAGGAAACTCAGCTTCATCAGAAGCTAAGCAAGAAAACAAACACGTTAAAATCGGGGTTAACGCAGGTAACCACGAAGTTTGGGATGATATCATCGCTCGCTTGAAAGAAAAAGAAGGTATTGAAGTAGAATTAGTAGAATTTACTGACTACGTACAACCTAACCAAGCGTTAGAAAATGGAAATGTTGACTTGAACGCTTTCCAAACAATCATTTATTTAGAGCGTTTCAACAAAGAACAAGGAACACACATCATACCAATCGGCTACACTGTAATTGCTCCAATGGGTGTTTACTCTAAAAAAATTAAAAACGTAAGTGAATTAAAAGATGGCGATACAATTGCTATTCCTGAAGATACTTCAAACAACTCACGTGCATTACGTTTACTACACGCTGCTGGTGTTATTAAATTAAAAGATCCTAACAACACTTTAGCAACAAAAGATGACATCGTTGAAAATCCTAAAAACATCCAAATCAAAGAATTACCAGCTGGACAAACAGCTCGTGCTTTAGATGATGTTGCTGCTTCATTAATCAATAATGGTTTCGCTGTAGAAGCTGGGTTCCAACCAACGAAAGATGCTATCTTCATTGAACAAATTACTGATTCTTCACAACCTTACTACAACGTAATCGCTGCTAAAGAAGGTAACGAAAACAACGAAGTTTACAAAAAAGTTGTAGAATACTACCAATCACCTGAAACAGCTAAGAAAATCGAAGAAGTTACAAAAGGTGCTAGCGTACCAGTTTGGGAAAAAGCTAAATTAAACAACTAGGATGTGAGAAAAAGCGTTAAGAGACGATAACGGTTCGAGGTTTGCCGTAAGCGACTTGGAAAGTCGTGCGGACAAAGCGAGAAAGGCTTGAGTCTCTGCTTTTGCGAACTCAACTACTAGGCAGAAAGACAGAAGACAAAAAAGAGCTCACAGTGTGAGCTCTTTTTGCTTCGTAGTCTTTCGCCCGCAAAGTTTATTAGACTTTCTTGAATCACGAGTGATGAAAAGAAAGTCAATAAACCACTGTGTCATACTCTATGCGCAAACAGGGTTGGATATATTTTAGAGTACTGAACGTTACCCCTAAACTTATAATGGAAGATTCCTTCTTATAATAATCCACCTAATTAAAACGAACTTAAAACAATTTACCTTCCAACAGTAAAACACCCAGCTCTCACTAGGTGTTTCTCTACTATTATTCTTCAGTTGCTTTCGTTCCCTCGAGCGTCCATTTTAAGTACGCATCCATAAACGGATCCAAATCTCCATCCATCACCGCACCAATATTTCCTGTCTCATATCCAGAACGTAAGTCTTTTACCATTGAATAGGGATGGAAGACATAATTTCGAATTTGAGAACCCCAGGCGATATCCTTTTGCTCTCCACGAATGGCTGCTAGTTCGGCAGCTTTCTTTTCTTCTTCTAATTGGAATAATTTCGCCTTCAACATCGCCATCGCTTGGTCTCTATTTTTAAATTGAGAACGTTGCGCCTGACTCTGCGTCACGATTCCAGTTGGAATATGCGTAATACGTACCGCAGAAGACGTCTTATTGATATGTTGTCCACCGGCACCACTTGCACGATACACATCTACTTTTAAGTCATCTGGATTAATTTCAATATCAATATCTCCGTCCATTTGCGGAACGACATCCACCGAACAGAAGGATGTATGACGTTTTCCAGCTGCATCAAATGGAGAAATACGAACGAGACGATGCACCCCTTTTTCAGAGCGTAAGTACCCGTATGCATTTAACCCTTCAATCGACAAGGTTACAGATTTAATCCCTGCTTCATCCCCGTCTTGGTAGTCCATTGTTTCGACGCGGTAGCCATGTTTTTCAGCCCAACGCATATACATACGAAGAAGCATACTTCCCCAGTCTTGCGATTCCGTACCACCAGCACCTGGATGAATTTCTAAGATGGCACTGTTCTTATCATGTGGACCATTCAGTAACATACTTAATTCGTACTGTTGTAAGTCCTTCTCAAGTGAGCGAATCGCCTCAACGATTTCCGCATGCACTTCTTCATCTGGTTCTTCTTTATACATTTCAAATAACAAACCTGTCTCTTCATGCGCTAATTCCATTTTATGGAAAGTATCATAAATTGACTTTAATTCATTATTCTTTTGAATGACTTGGTTCGCTTTTTCGCTATCATCCCAAAATGATGGTTCTGACATTTCTTGCTCGTAAGCAGCGATATCTTCTTCTAGGCGATCTAAGTCAAAGAGACCTCCTATAGCTGATAATTTGCTCATTCATGGCTTCAAGAGCATTTCTAATTTCACTAATTTCCATATTGACCTCTTTCTAAAAGAAAACGGCGAAATGCTTCGCCGTCTCCCTCATTTATTAAGCTTTTTCTGAATCATCATCAGAAGTTCTATCGTGACCTGTTGCCACAACACTACGAACTCCTTGAACTTGTTCACGTTGTAAGTTTTGACGAATTTGAGATTTCATCAAGATACGTGTTACATCATAGTCAATTTCAGCAATCATTTGTTGGAATCTTTCGTATCCTTCAGTTTGGTACTCCGTTAATGGATCGATTTGTGCATATCCACGTAAACCAACACTTTGACGTAATTGGTCCATGTCATCAATGTGGTCTGTCCACTTACGATCCACTACACGTAAAATAACCACTTTTTCGAACTCAAGCATTTGATCGTCACCGTTCAATTGCTCTTGTTTTTCTTTGTAGATTTCCATTGCTTTTTCGTATAATATTTCTTCGATTTCAGCAGCTGTTTTGCCTTCAAAATCACTTAACGAAATTTCGTCTGGCGCACAAATTGCATTGTGTGCAAAGTCTACTAAGCCTTCTAAATTCCATTCTTTTTGATCCGCTAAAGTATGGCTTTCCACTACACGATGAATAGTACGACGAATCATACCTTTAGTTACATTTTCAAGAGATTTCTCTTCATTAATAATTTGTAGACGTTGTGAGTAGATGATTTCACGTTGTTCACGCATAACTTCATCGTACTCTAGGACGCTTTTACGAGTATCGTAGTTGTTCCCTTCAACACGTTTTTGTGAAGACTCTACTTGTTTTGTTAACATCTTACTTTGGATGAAGTTATCATCTTCTTCATCTGTTAAGTTTAGACGTTCCCAAATTGCTTGCATTTTTTCTCCACCGAAACGTTTCATCAAATCATCTTCTAATGATAGGTAGAATTGCGTTGCACCTGGATCCCCTTGACGTCCACTACGTCCACGTAATTGGTTATCGATACGACGGCTTTCGTGACGTTCTGTTCCGATTACGCAAAGTCCACCTAGTTCTTTCACGCCTTTACCAAGCTTGATGTCAGTACCACGTCCGGCCATGTTTGTCGCGATTGTTACAGCGCCACGTTGACCTGCTGACATGATAATTTCTGCTTCTTTAAAGTGGTTTTTCGCATTTAATACTTCGTGCGGAATTCCTTCTGCGCGTAACATGTTTGAAAGCAATTCACTTGTTTCAACCGCAACAGTACCCACAAGAATTGGTTGTCCTGCTTCATGACGTTGTTTGATATCTTTAACAACCGCACGGAATTTACTACGTAATGATGGGTAAATTAAGTCTTGTCCGTCTACACGTTGAATTGGTCGATTTGTCGGAATAGCTACAACGTTCATGTTGTAAATTTCTCTGAATTCTTCTTCTTCAGTCTTAGCAGTCCCCGTCATTCCTGACAATTTACGATACATACGGAAGTAGTTTTGGTAAGTGATTGTCGCCATTGTCTTAGACTCATTTTCAACTTCTACGCCTTCTTTAGCTTCAATCGCTTGGTGAAGACCATCTGAATAACGACGACCTTCCATAATACGTCCAGTAAATCCATCAACGATTTTAACTTTACCTTCATCCACTACATAGTCGATGTCGCGTAACATAATGTAGTTCGCACGTAACGCTTGGTCGATATGGTGAACAAGCGCTGAGTTATCCACGTCATAAAGGTTTGGCAAGCGGAATGTTTGTTCCGCTTTGTTAATCCCTTCGTCTGTTAATGAGATTGTCTTAGAAGTTAAGTCAATTGTATAATCTTCTTCCTCTTTTAATCCTTTTACAAACATATCTGCACGTTGGTATAACACTGTTGATTTTTCAGCTTGTCCTGAAATAATCAATGGAGTACGCGCTTCGTCGATTAAGATTGAGTCTGTTTCATCGACAACTGCGTAGTTTAATGGACGTTGTACCATTTGAGATTTGTAAACCACCATGTTATCACGTAAGTAGTCAAATCCTAATTCACTGTTTGTGCTATAAGTGATATCACTAGCATAAGCAGCACATTTTTCTTCTGATGACATTCCTGTTAAGTTTAACCCTACAGATAGTCCTAAGAAGTTGTATAACTCACCCATTTCGCGAGCGTCACGACTTGCTAAGTATTCGTTAACTGTAACTACGTGTACTCCGTCTCCTGATAATGCATTTAAGTATACAGGCATTGTCGCTGTTAAAGTTTTCCCTTCACCAGTACGCATCTCTGCAATGTTCCCATCATGAAGTGTAATCCCACCCATGATTTGAACTTTATATGGGAATAAGCCTAATACACGTTTAGCTCCTTCACGTACTAACGCGAAAGCTTCAGGAAGAAGAGCATCTAAACTTTCCCCTTTAGCATATCTCTCTTTAAATTCTTCAGTTTTTACTGGAAAATCAGCATCTTCTAATGCAGCCATTTGAGATTCTAACGCAATTACTTTATCCGCTAATTTTCCTAAACGGCGTAATTCGCGCTTATCATTTTCAACTAACTGTCTCAAAAAATTTGCCATTTAATTAACTCCTTTTTTATCTTCATCAATCGTCCTTCTCTTAAAGTATGTAGATGATGAATATTTTAAAACTAATAAAGTCCTACAAATTGGTAACTAGACCTATTGCATCTTATTTATTTTACCATTGTTTAGCTAATTAAGAAAGCAAAAAAGGTGACTTTTTTCAAAGTCACCCGATTTTTTTATTAATTTGTTTCAATCAAACCATATTTTCCATCTTTACGACGGTAAACAATGTTTGTTTCGTTCGTTTCAGCATCTTGGTATATAAAGAAGTTATGTCCTAACATGTTCATTTGAAGAACAGCTTCTTCGCTATCCATTGGTTTCAAATCAATTCGTTTTGTACGAACGATTTCTAATCCTGTTTCCTCTTCTTCCGGAGCTTCAGGAAGTGGTGGTAACACAATATCGAAACCTTTTTCACGAGATTTACGATTGATTTTTGTTTTATGTTTACGAACTTGTCTTTCCAGTTTGTCTACTACTAAGTCAATACTTCCATATAAATCAATTGAAGTTTCCTCAGCACGTAGAACTAAATAAGGAAGTGGAATTGTTACCTCAACTTTTGCAGTCTTTTCAGTGTAGACTTTTAAGTTAACGTAAGCAGTCGCATTAGCTACGTCAGTAAAATACTTTTCAAGTTTGCTAATTTTCTTTTCTGCGTATTGACGAATCGCTTCTGTGACCTCAATATTTTCTCCACGGATATTATATTTAAACATAATACTCTCCCCTTTCATCTGGAAAACCAGATTTGAAGAAATACCCTAAGGACCACTCTTAGGAATTGCTTCGTTTAATTTCTATAGTTTTATTATAAAGCATGGCCCTTGTTTTTACAACCGTTTTCAAATCCTCTTTCATTAAGAATTGGTAAGGAAAATCTTTATTTTGAAGAACTTTTCTTTAACTTTTTATACTTATTTTGATGAATCGTATTGTTTTTTGTAGTATACGTATACGAATTCTACAAAATTATAGTCCAAAGATTTAAATATCACCTTCCCTATACAAAAAGGAATTAAGCAACAATTAGTTGCTTAATCCCTTCCTAAAATTCTTCATCAACACTATTTGACAAAGGGCCAATTAAACAACAAAACATCGCTTAATTCCCTTCATGTTCATTTTATAAAAATATTATGCTATCTACCAAATCTCTTTGAATGTAAGATTTTATTCCCTTTTCTTTAATCTAACGATTGCCATACCAGATAACATCAAAACACTTCCTACTCCTATTAACGAAGATGCTGTCCCCGTATTAGGCAACTCTTCGTCTTTAGGGGGAGTATTAACCGTCGTATCTTGAGACACTTCCTGTGTTGTTTCCTGTGTCGTGCTCTCCTCCGTAGTCGATGCCGTTCTCTTCTCAAAAGTCCATTCTCCAATAAAGCTTACATTTGCTTTATTGATTATTTTTGTTTCTTCATCATAACCTTGAAATGTCCACACACCATCTAATACTGGATCCTCAATTTTCGTTTCACTTGGATGGATTGCCTGTACTTTATCTGTCGTAACATATTTATTCATGTCTTTTGGCAATAAAGCATTCACCAAATTTGGTAGAGCCTTATTAGGTGTTCCACTTTTGAACTCATAAGACACATTATATTCGTTTGCCTTATATTTCCATTGACCGACAAACGTAACATCCGTTTGATCAATCACTATTGAATTAAAAGTATAGCCTAAATAGCTCCATATTCCATCATCACTCTCTACTTTATCCTGATACGGTGGCTTTGCATAAACAGTTTGTCCACTTGAATACCACTTATTATCTATTGGAAGAAACTTATTCACCTCTTCCGGCAATTCTTTTCCTGGAGTGACGCTTTCAAAACGATAATACGCATATTTAAAATCAGGTGCAATTCCGTCATAAACCATAAGATCCCTCTTCCAGGTCCCATAAACCGTCATATCCTCAGTAACGATGGTATCTTTGGTGAATTCCTCTCCGCTACCATCTGGCTTAGTATTCCATCCCGTGAATCTATAGATTAAATAGGAATGGCCTATTAGCTTACTCATCAGTATTGATGGCGGATCCCAAGGCATTGTATCTCCAACTTCCGTCTCAGTTGGACGAATACCTTTATTAAGATCATCGTCTTTAATTGATTTATTATGTTCAACAACCACCGTTCCCCAATTTTGAGGCTCATATTTCTCTATAGAGGAGCTATTCTTATCAAAAGTTACTTTATGAGTTCCTTCGGCCAGCAAGGTGTAGTTTTCACTATTCTTTACTGTAGAATTATCAGATAATTCTTTTTCACTAGCAAAGGCGACTCCCTTGTAAACCATAAAAGTAAACATTACCACTACAACAGTCAAAAACATTCCAACTTTATTAAATTTAAACACTGTTTTTTTTAATAGATTATTGTGCATAGTCTCTCACCTCAAAGTATATTATAGCATAGAAATAAAGCGTTTTCGACGCTTGTTCCTTTACAAGGAAATTGAAAGCATAACTTATCCACTTTATCTATCCATTGCCTTTTTCTCTAATTCATTAAATACCTAATACCGCTTTAGAAGTAAAAATATTGTCCACTATACAAAAGGAATTAAGCACAATCTGTTACTTAATTCCTTTCTAAACCCGTTTATCAATATGAGTTGATAAAAAGCTATTTTATTAAATGATCCTTATTGATACATATGAAAAATTGATCTTTCTTTTTCTTTATTCCTAATATACCCAGTCCCAGTAAAAACATAATTAATCCAGGCCAAGTTAGAGAAGTACTAACACCAGTATTTGGTAATTCCTCTTTCTTACTTTCTTCTACAGTAGAAGGTTTCTTTTCAGTTCCAGGAGTTGGCTTTGGATCTGGTGTTGGTGTTGGAGCCGGTGTTGGTGTTGGAGCTACTTTTTCTTCATAAGCCCACTGACCAACAAACTCAACATCTGCACCTTGAATCGTTGCTGAAGCAGGTACGTATCCCAAGAATTTCCATTGCCCATTTTTATTATCTACTACAGATTTTGCTGGTGCTATTGGCGTTACTTGTTCATTATTATTGTATTGTACATTATCTGTAGGAAGTAAGTCATTAATAGCTTTCGGCAATGATTTTCCAGCAGTTGTACTTTCGAATCGATAGGTTACATGATAAACTACTTCTTCCCAAATGCCATATACTGTCATATCTTCTGAAACAACAGTGCTATCTGAAAATGCTTGTCCTTGACCGTCTGCTTGAGTATTCCACTCTTTAAATTTATATTCTTTTCCATTCACAATTACATTTGATGGCGTTACAGGCATAGAATCCCCAATAGTATTCATATCTGGTTGAGTATTTGTATTCAATTCATCAAAAGAAATCGATTTATTATGGACAACATTAACTGTTCCAACTGTTTGTTCTACTCCATTTTCAAAAGCTGAAGCATTACGATCAAATGTCACCTTATTGAACGCATAATTATAAGTAACAATTGGAGAAGTTGTTTTAGGAATTGCAGAAATTCCTCCTAATTTAAATCCAAATATACTCATACTATATAACTTAGCTGAGCCATCGATTGATCCACCAGCAGTAATAGCATCCTCTTCTCCTTTAGCAATACTAAACACTGTATTGCGATCAATTGTGAAATTATCTTTCTTATTTGATGTTAATTTCATTGGTTGCGAAGCTGTTGCCAAATCAACATTTTCTTGCATATTTTCTAAACGACGAATGCGTGTACGAATTGTAAATTCAGTTTCCCCATTCAGTGAAGTTGTATCAAATGTGATTCTTGAATCTGGGCTAGTATTATTTGTTTCAAAAGTAGCCTCAATCTTTTGATTATTCTTATCAAGAATCATATGCGGTTGGAATGTATACGAACTAAATGTGAAATCTAATACCTTAGCTAATTTAATTCTACTATCTAATTTCACATGCAAATCAACATAAGTATAGTTTTTGTTTGTCGGATTGTTATACTCATCTGGATTTGTTGTTGGATAATATTCTGCCGTTCCTGGTTGGAAGTAGTGGTTAGGAGAATAACGAAGAACTGCCGTCGTAAATGGATCCATTTCAAAGACAGCTCCAATATTTAGATTATTAATTTCTTTTATAGCA
>ERZ772971.1325-NODE-1325-length-14477-cov-6.906670_pt1 | contig 14477 bp, 21 predicted proteins | sample MGYA00511943_ERZ772971 | MGnify/ENA primary metagenome ERZ772971 (study PRJEB29015, sample SAMEA2737929) | human oral metagenome | biome: human oral; feature: human-associated habitat; material: dental | place: China | collected 2144 ... | reverse complement strand
TTTTGAGGTAAAGAGAAGATTCATCAACACCGGTAAAACCTAAACGTTTCATGTCGTCAATAGTGCCGGCTTTTTCATTTTTATCTTTGCGATTAGACACATAGAACATTTTGCCTTTGTGTGCATTCACGTAATTGTTAAATTCCACCGCACCTGCAATAGCGCCAGATTCTCTGGCATCAACCCAGCGTGTCCAATCTTTACCATCAAACGGTTTGTTGTTTTTAACTTGCCAACCGGCATATGCGCTGTTATCAATCATGGTTTCATCTAAATCCACGACAACGGCTTTTTTCTTGCCTTTTTTCACTTTTGCCTGATCAAAGGCGACTTTAGCGGTGTTAAATGCTTGATAAGCCAACGCATTATATTCACCGGATTCTTGCATCCAGTTAATTCCTAATACAGCTTGTTGCTGTAATTGCGCGTCTCCTTTTGACGTATTTTGTGCACAACCCACTAATACAAAGGCTGACATTGCAGCAACTGCAGTCAGTTTTAGTGTATTTTTCATTGTTTTTTTCCTCTTGATTTATGTGATAAATGCCTAAAAATTATAGCAAGCATCATGTATAATTAATAGCACTCTCTTACCCATTCTCTTTCTTTTTTCATAAGGTTTTACAATGACTGAATTATCCAATCCTGAGCTCGTCAAAACGGTCGTTTTATTAGCCACCAGTGTCACAATCGTACCGCTTTTTAAACGTATTGGATTGGGAAGCGTACTCGGTTATTTAGTCGCCGGCTGTTTAATCGGGCCATCCGGTTTTGGTTTGTTTCAAGATCCTTCCAATATTGTTCACATGGCCGAGCTAGGCGTGGTAATGTTCCTATTTATCATCGGTTTAGAAATGCACCCTGAACGCTTGTGGGCAATGCGTAAAGCGATTTTTGGACGAGGGTTGTTGCAAGTCGCTGTTTCCGGTGTATTGTTAACATTAATCGGAATTAACCTGTTAAACCTGAGTTTTCCTGTTGCCTTTATTGCGGCAATGGGTTTTACACTTTCTTCCACCGCAATCGTCATGCAAGTTTTAGAAGAACGGGGGATTAGTTCCACGCCAAAAGGTCAACGCGTGGTTTCTACGTTATTATTTGAAGATCTTTCCATCGTTCCTCTCTTAGCATTTGTCGCCTTTCTTTCACCAGAAAGCAATAATTCCGCCCATTCTACCAACTGGGCAGGCATTGGCGTCGCGTTGGCTGCCGTATTGGGTTTAGTCGCTGCCGGTAAATGGCTGATGAATCCGATTTTCCGAATGATTTCTAAAGCGCATATTCGAGAAATGATGACTGCCGCAGCATTATTAGTGGTGCTTGGTGCGGCATTAGCCATGGAAATTAGCGGATTATCCATGGCGATGGGCGCATTTGTCGCCGGTGTGATGTTATCGGAATCCGCTTTCCGACATCAATTAGAAGCGGACATTGAACCATTCCGTGGATTATTACTGGGCTTATTTTTCATGGGCGTCGGGATGTCATTAGATTTCGCTTTAGTTTGGCATAATGCATTATGGTTGCTTGGCATTGTTTTTCTTTATATTTTAGGTAAGGCAATCAGTGTGTATGGTGTGGCTCGCCTCACGTTATTAAATCATAACGAAGCCATTGGCCGCATGGCGATCATGGCGCATGGTGGGGAATTTGCCTTTGTTTTATTTTCCGCAGCCACCACTGCCGGCGTGTTATCTGCCGACTTAAATGCCACCTTTACGGCAGCCGTGATCATTTCTATGCTGTTCTCACCGCTAATTGTGTTATTGCTCCGCCGATTATCAAAACCGAATACGCCGGTGAATACCAATAACGATCAGGTAGATAGCATCGATTTAATTGAAAGTGTCGAAAATAATGTTGTTGTGTTGGGATTCGGGCGCTTTAGTCAAATTGTGTGTCAAACATTATTGGCAAGAGGCATCCAAGTTACCGTGATTGACGCGAATATTGATCGTATTCGCTCTGCCGCAAAATTTGGTTTTAAAGTGTACTATGGTGATGGTTCCCGCTTAGATGTTTTGCGTGCCTGTGGCCTAGAAAAAGCCTCTTGTTTAATCTTGGGGATTAGTGATACCCATAGTATCGAATTGATTGTCGAGCAGATTAAGCAAGAATATCCGTTATTGCCGGTGCTGGCGAGAACTTACGATCGGCAAAGTGCGGTCAATTTAATGAAACTTAATATTGATTTTCAAATTCGTGAGACTTTTGAATCTGCCTTACTTTTAGGACGTGAAGCGCTAATACGTTTAGGGGTTGCGCAAGTTGAAGCAGATGAAGTGGTGACAGCCATTCGTCAATTAGACCAAGAGCGTTTAAATGAGGAAGTATTACATGGCTTCTCAGAGGAATTGGTTAAAAAATATTGGACGCCAAAACCGTTTGTTCGTCCGACACAACATGCGGAAGCGTTAAATGAAGGGGCAGCCGATATTCTTTCTCAAAAGGAAGAAACCGGTTTAGAAGAACTCAACGGCGGAAAATAAAAATGAGAAATGAGGGTTAGAAGAAATGAAATTGCAATGCCCTCATATCGCGGCACTTTTTAGCCAAAAATCATATAAAGTTCGAGAAAATCGAATAAAAATAAATTTTTTATTGATTTTTAAAATAAAATCAGTATCATAAGTCTCCGTTCTAACACACGAGATGGGTCGTTAGCTCAGTCGGTAGAGCAGCGGACTTTTAATCCGTTGGTCGAAGGTTCGAATCCTTCACGACCCACCACTTCGCCATTAGAAAAGCTGTATATCCTAACGGGTCGTTAGCTTAGTCCGGTAGAGCAGTGGACTCTTAATCCATTGGTCATAGGTTCGAATCCTATACGACCCACCACTGAAATCCTTTATATATCATACAATTAAAAATAATTAAGCAATTTTTAAATGTGACATATTTTGAGCGTGTGTCGTAAATGTGACGTGATTTGCGAAATCTAAAATATGATCCGCGTTTAAGTGTGCGTATTTTTTTACCATCTCAAGTGTCTCCCAACCGCCCATCTCTTTTAATGTAAAGAGCGGCGTTCCAGCTTGGACGTGCCAGCTCGCCCATGTATGCCGTAAATCGTGGAAGTGTAGAGTAGGTTTACCAATACTAATTACAGCTTGCTTAAAATCGCGCCTATCTATATAGTTTATCGGTGCTTTTGTTGATGTGCGGACAAATACCCTTTCTTTGTGTTCCGCCTTGGCTCTCAGCACTTTTAGCAAAATAATAGCTTCGTGATTAAGTGGCAATGAGCGCGCTTTTCCAGATTTTGCCTTGTCGCTTGTTACGATGGCTATTTTTTTGTCAAAGTCTATCTTGTCCCACGTCATAGACAATATCTCACCCATGCGCGCGCCAGTAAGCAACGCAAACGAGCAAATATTTTTCATCCACTCAAGACTTAGATTTTGGATAAGTGCTTCCGCATCATCTTTTGTTATCCAACTAACCCTTACTTTTGGCTCTTGATCCTTGCCTAAAAACGGCATTTGGTCTATCCAGCCGGATTTAAACGCTAAAGACAAAATGCGCTTTATTGACGATCTGTAGCGATTGCGTGTCGCTGGGCTAAGTGCTTTGCCAGTGTTTTTATTGGTGACGGGGATTGATTTTACTAATTCGTCATTTGTTAAAGATCGGAGTGTGCGCCCAGCAAAATACTCTCTAAAGTGTGCCGCGTGGATTTTTTTATAAGCCTCTCCGCGTCGCCCCTTACAATCATCCAAGAACATCATCAATGCTTCTTCAAAGATGTGATCAGGCTCTTTTTTAAGTACTTCCGCGTCCCACAACTCCGCCTTTAAGCGGTCGTGGAACTCTTGCGCTTTTTTCTTCACGCCCGTTTGAGTCGAGCGTCTAATTCGGCTGCCAGTTGGCGTTGTAATATCAACGTAGTAACAGCCGTTCCGTTTGTAGAGTGACATAAATTACCTCTTTTGTTGCTCACAAACAGAGTTGATTCACGCGGATTATTACCCTGTTTTTCTATTTTATCAAGATTAGATCGATGAACGCGCCAAACTCGAGAACCGGGCATTTGGAAAAAACCCCATTCGATTAAATGATTTCTGACCGCACTTTCGCTCATGTTTAAATACTTGGCCGCTTGTTTTATTGTTAATATCTCACCCATTTACTCCCTCTTTACAATATCCGGCACCTCAATAATCATTATCTGATTACGATCAATGTCTTTGTATTTTAGCCAGTACTGGACGATTTCCATCGCCTCGCCCTGTGTTACGCCTTTTTCAGACTCTCGGACAACGTCCCAATCTCGGCGGAATTGGCACTCAATGACGATATATTTCTTACCGTCCATTACTTGTAATTCGTTTCTAAAAAACATTTACACCCCTCAACAATAGCCATAGTTTCAAATTAAAAATAAATACTTCCTCTTGGCGTTTGATTCTCGCCGCCCTAGCTCGCCATTCTGCGTACTGCAAAACAGCGGACACAATCACACAGTACCAAAACAATAAGTCATTCATTACTAACCCCCGGCAAGAGGGCGAGGACTCTCCCAAAGATAATCATCAAAGTTAGTGCATTTATCTAGTGTCAGATCGCCTTTTATAATCTCTAACTCCTGATTAAATTCTTGTCCGTACTCAAACCCATAAAATCTAAAGTCAACGTTAAATTTTTTACTTAGTGACATCATTTCGGGCGGACTTAACACCCATGCTGCCGATATTGGCAAAACAACAATGCAACCACTAGGCGTCTCTATTCCCTCAATAACATAGTCGCAGTTATCAATAAAAACTCGTCGAGCACCATTAATCGCCTTTCCTCGCACATTTTTAACTTCTAATGTGCCGTATTTATCAATATCGGCGGAACACCCTTCAATGCAGCTTGTTAGAAAATCGGTAACGTTTTTGATTTCACCTCTTACTTTTAAGTCTCCTACACACCAATTTGGCATAATTTAATCTCCTCTTACTCAAAAAAAAGACCGCACTTTGGCGGTCGTTGGTTATTCTGCTGGTGGTGGCGGGAGTGGTTGCCAGTGAGATATCTCATCATCCGCATAATCAATCCAGCCGCCTAAATCGGCATCATATCTTGTTATTGCTATTGATGGCTCATACTCTGGACAATGCACAATAAAATAACCATCCTCTACCGGAGCGCATTTGTCTGACTTAATCCAGTTGTCATCTTTCGGGTAATCTACAATTTCTGGTTTTTCAAGGACGTAATCAAAATCGGAACAGCGCTCATCTTTTTCCTCTTCGGTTAACGTTTTTTTCTTGCATTCGGCCTTACCTAAAACCACACCATAAACGGCATACGGTAAATCATTACTCTCATAATCTTCGTATTCGTCCATGTCGTCTGCAAATTCATGCGCCTCAGTGGCACCAGCCAAACAAGCCTCTCTTGCTTGCTCTAATGTTTCACACAAATTAATAATGTGGATATCGTTTGATATATCCACCGAAAAATATTTGGTCATTTTGTACCACCTTTGTCTGCTTAAAACAAAAAACGCTCACTTGGAGCGTCTTTTGGGTTGGTTAAATACTGTTGTGTTACTTGGTAAATATCCTTAATTAATTCAAGCGGGATATTTGACCGCTCGTTATAGTTTTTTGCGAAATCCCCCCACTGTTGCGATGCTTTTGATTGTCGATCATGCTTTAAATGTAGATTGATATTGCTTTTAAATCGAGTTGGCTTTTTAAGTGGATAGCCATAACAGTTGTAGTGAGCCAAATTATCAAACGGTATTGCAAAGCCCAAAATGTCATTAATGTAATGCCAAATACGACTACTGGCCGGATTTTCGATCACATAGACTTTTGGCTCATATCGTTTGATAATTTCTATTGTGTTGTAGATACAAAGCTCACCATTAACTCTATTAAAAAACGAGCGGTCATACTTAAACTGGACGTGTGGTAAATCGTAATCAACACTGTTCCGAATTGTAAATTTGGATAACTCTCTATTGATCGCGCCGGTTTCTTGCTTCCAACTTGCGTTGCCCCCCCACATAGCACTTGCGACCGACCAGCTTTCGCATGGAGGGCTGGCGATAATTAAATCGGGTTTGGGCAATTTATCAAGAGTATCAAACAAAGTATTATCGCCAAACATCCGCGAATAATCGGCAATATTTAAATTGATAAAGTGGTCATTCTTACCCTCAATATCCATGCCTATCGGATATATTTCAATCCCTGGGAACTCTTTCGCCGCTTGGGTGTAGCACCCATTGCCACTATCGAACAATGCCCAAACAATCATTTTATCCACCCCGTGGTTTGTCTTTATATTGCATATTCGCCGGCAGATTGATCACATTTAACAGCGAACCTTGTTCATTTGCGTCTCTGTGTGCAATCAGCCATTCTTTAAAATCTGACAGTTCCGGATCGCAATTACCGACTATCTTGTTTACATCATCCCTGTGTGTAACCGATTCGATCATTCGATCTCTTAATTCGCTATCAAACAACGCCCAATGCGCTTTCGTAAACATGACTAATTTAGGCGGTGTGTGATAGCCAATCGTATTATCGAAATAGTCGTAAAACATCTGCCGAAACATCGATACCGGAATATTTATATTCAGTTTTACTTCGTTCATAACAACTTCCTTTCTGGAAAAAGACCGCACTTTGATTTAAAGTGCGGTCTTATTTATTTAGTCTAATACGCCCTCGTAGAAATCTACGTCGGTAATATTGGCTTTCAATTTTTCCAATGTTGTATTAAACGCGTCTTCAACCACTTTTTCCGGATTGATTAATTCGTACCACAAGAACAGCGAACCGTCTTTAATGCGATAACGAATGCGCGCTTTTACTTGGTAGTAATCGCCGTTATGGAACGGTTGGATGCCCAGTACAATTTCTTCCGGTAGTTTTGCGTTGCCGCCGCCGGTCTTTTCGTCTGTGTAAGTGAATGACATAGTGCCGTCTTGTAGGCGTTTAACCGACTTAAATTCAGATTTGCGGGTTTCTTCAAAGGCAAGCACCATTGCCAACAATTCGGCACCGTTTACGATATTGCCGTCAGTTGCGATGCAATGAATGTTGTTTTCCAAGAATGCACCAAATTCAACTTGGCTCATTGCCTGTTTGTCTTTGCGCGTCCATTCTTTCCAATCTTTTGAGTAAGGACAGTTATAAGTTGCGGTATGGTCTCCCCAACGTGGATTAGCCGGATCTGCGTGGTAGTCAAAAACGGCAGTAATTTCCAATTCATCTAAGTCGGCAAAAATAGCGGTGCCGGCTACCTTGAATTTGTTGGCGTAATCAATTAAGGATTGTTCGGTTTTTAAGTTCAGATTTTGACGCAGGCGGTTAGGCGCAGGCTGTAATTTTTCCAACGATTCGACGCTGAACTCGTTATTTAAAATAACGGCTTTATAACTATCTTCAACAGGCAGTCCATTGATCGCAAGTTTGGCAATATCGTTTACGGTTGTTTTTTCCATTTGTTTTTCCTCTTCTGGAGTTAATAAAAAAACCTGTTGTGTGACAGGCTGGTGATTAAGATTTACAATTAAGCTTAAGCTGCGGCGGATCTGCTAACGACTTTCAGACCGCTTGCCGGTTTATCTTCGATGGTTTTCAAATCCATTTTAAGTTGGCTTGGGTCATCGAAAAGCACGTCACCGTCAGCCGTTGAGAACACAATGCTTTCTTCGCGATCCAATTCAGGGATTTTTGAATTAACCATTGGTGTGATTTTGATTTGGTTTTCGGTGCGCGTGTTAAGCATGGATACTTTCAGGCTTAATGTTAGCGTCCCTTGTTTGCGAGTTTCGCGGACCGCCTTAATTACTTCTGCGAGTGCATCGGTTAATTCTGCGTTTAATTCGCCGCGATTAAGTTGTGATAATGTTTTATCAAAGTTAGTTTTGCTCATGTGAGCCTCCTGTTATTTAAGTGTTGTTTGTAGATAAAAGAAAACCCGCCTTGTGAGCGGGTGTTATTCAAATTAGTTTTATCGATTTTTTACTTCTTTAGCCCATTGTGACAATTCCTCTTTTCCCTCATCATCTAATTCCCCCTTTCGATCCATTTCAATTAACTTATCGTAGTATCCCTTTTCTTCCTCACTTAGGGGTTGTGGGATTGGAGGGAGTTTTAGCCAGCCATCTTTAAAATTATGTATTTCCCATACCGTTCCATCATCGCATAATGCGACAGTTCTGCTTTCCACTGGGCTGAATTCCGTCTCCAGCATGCAGTCTGAAGTGATCTGAATAATCTTTCTCATTTTTCTACCCTACAAATAATTAAATCACGGCTCTCTATGCGATCGTATTCTCGGATGTCGCACTTTCTAGATTTGGCAAATTTTAGTGCGTATGGAAATTCTTTGGTTCGCATATAAACATACGCAATATCGCCATCCCTCATAATGTCCATTACGTCTTTATAATGGATAGGTGCAATAGATGTAAATTTAGCCATATTCATTCCTTATACGCTTTCAGCGTTTTAACAAATTGCGGGATATGTTCGTCAAACGCTTTCATTAATTTTTCATCGCGCTCGGCGGTGAACAGATAAAGCGTTTGTTTTTGATACTCGGGGCAGTAACTCACAAAGTCCCAAGTTTCGTAGCCCGTTACCCATAAATTCGCCTGCACCTGTATGACGTACTCAGCCGGCACGCCACCCTCAAGCAAATAGCGGATGTGTGTACTCATTTTCGGGCATTTTATTTCAAGCCCTTTTTGGAGTGACGGAATTAATCCGTCGGGGCTAACCATTACATCGCGGTTTTCGTTGAGATACACGCCGCCGACCTGAATAACGTCATTGCCGGTTAAAAACTCGTAAGCGGCGCGCGCCTGCGGTTCTAACTGATTGCCGCGCTCCATAAAACCGGATTTAAACGTATCGCCACCGCCTAAAATGCTTTCTTCGATCAGCTCCGCCATATATTTAATATAACTTGCCGATTTCTTGCCGGTAGCGGTGACAATATTTTCAAAACCAGTCGCGGTCGGAATGCCTAACCTTGCAGCCAGCCATTCTTCCGAGCCTTGTTCGCAATCAAGCGTTATTAGACCGTCAATCATAGTGGGACATCTTCTCCATCACTTTCTTGTTGCTTATCAAGGCGACTGTTCAGGATTGATATAGCATTGTCGGCTTGCTCTTTTGTCATTTCGGAAATATCTGTATGACCGTATGCCGTCAGTAGTTTTTCCGTGCTTGTACCGGTTGCGTCAATTAAACCGATTAACATTTCTTTCTGTTCGTATGTAATTAACGCTGAAACATCTATCACGTTTTGTTTAGGTGTTACGTTCACTTGGTCACGCTGAGTTTCGACAATTCGATCTGCCTCATCTTGGTCGTAAATGCCGGTAAATCCAAACGCTAAGCGCGCGCATTGAATCATTGCTTTGTGACGCAACATTCTTTTCGGATGTGTTTTCCACGGGCCCATGTCACGAAAGCATTCGCTCATATATTCCGTTACCGAAATTGGTTTTGAGCGATCTTTGCGATAAATTCGGCAAGTGCATTTTTCATCATCTAAATCAAATTCGATGCCGTCAAAATTTGGGTTTTCGTTAAGGATTCTTGCCCAACCATCAACGCCGACAATCGGAACAATACCATTTTGACGGTCGGGAAATGCGTAAATTTCTTTCGTCCACGGATTTAATCCATATTGATTCGCCACGATTAAAAGTGCGGTCATTTGGCTGTCATTTACATTACCCTTGAAAGCGGTATTTTTTAATGTCGCCATCAAGTCGGAACCGTCCGCAATTTCAAATCGTTTAGCCAGTTTGTCTGTCAGATTTTGTAGTGCTGTTGCCATTTCGTTTTATCCTTTAATTCATTTTTTTAAGTGATACATTGTCGCCATACTGCGCTTTAACTTTGCGAGCCAAGGCGATTGCTTGTTCTTGCGTGCCGGTAAATGCAATGCGGATTTCAAAGTTAAATGTCGGCTCGCCAGAAAGTGCGGTCGAATTTTCTTGTGTTTTTTCTACCGCACTTTGCGTTTCTATTTCTGACGCAATGGCTTGCGATTCTGCTTTTGCTTTTAACTCTGCCTCACGCTGTTGTTCGGCATTTACTCGATCAGCAATAATTGGCTCAAGGTCGTCCGTGCCGGCAACTAATTGCAATGCGTCTCTAAATAAATGCTCGTAGGCAATCGGAATCATTTTTAAACGCTCGGTAATTCGAGCGGATTCTTGCGCTAATTCGGCAAGAATTAACGTTTTTTCGGCATTAACTGATTTAACTAACCCATCAAGCTTTCTTTTGTTTTTTGTCGCCTCTTCAAGACGGTTTGTTATCGCTGATTTCGGCATAGTCTTTTCAAGCGCAAGAGAGACCGAGCTTTCGTACTTGCCACGGATTTCCGAAATTTCATCAAGCGCACCATTGATAATGTTTTGCTTAATTTCTGATTCTTTTAGTTTAACCAGTTTGTCACGTGCTAAACGCTCTTGTCTAAACCGCTCCGCAATGTTTTCAGCGGAGGTGATTAATGCCGCAATCTCACCACTTTGTGCCGACTTAATCGCCGCACGGATTTTATCTTCAACCTCTTTCAAAGTTTTGACTTCTTCTTTTGCGGCCGCAAAGTCATCATCTGTTTCAAACTTGCTCGTGAGCGTTGCAAGAAATTGCTCGGCTTGTTTTTCAAACTCCACAATATTTGTGGATAACACTTTGCTTTCTGTTGTTAAAACTAAATTAAATTCGGTTGTCATTTTCACCCTCTCCCATAGCAACCACTTTTCCAATATTCGCAATCGTCATCGATGTCTTGCGTGTCATCATCAAAATCATCGTTCTGCGGTTGCGCCTCAAACTGCTCGTAATAGTCATCGGGATTATCAAAATCCCACACGGAGCCTCGTCTAACTTTTGTCATAACAAATCCTGATGCCCCCAGTTGTAAAATTTATGTAAGCACTTGCGAGTTAAATCCAGCTTTCGGATTTGCTTAACTCGCTCCTTTCGGTTTTTTATCTCAACCTCGCACAAGCTCTCATCGCAGTGATTATTACTTGCCCAAAGTCGCTTAATCTTTCCTCGGTCGTAGATGTACTCAATAGCAATAAATCCAAGTCCGCGCTCATGCGGTTGGATTTTGTAATAACGTGTTAAGTCTTTACTTGCCATTGCGTTTTTCCTGTAAAAGTGCGGTAGTTTTTCGTAAGTATTTTTCGGTTCTGGCATCGAGATTCGGTTGCCATTCGCCGTTTTCTTCGATCCATTGTGCTTTTGCTTTCGCAATGGTTTCCGCGCTGATTTGCTCACTTACCTCAACATCGTTGTAATCTGTCGCATATTCGGCGGCGTTAGCAGGGTTGAGCCAAAATAACGCGGTACAACTAAGCGCAAATGCCAAAACTGCGGTAATTAAAGTTTTTAGTGACTGTTTCATTTTTTCGATCCTCGATTAAAGTAAAACCAAAGCCATTGCGGCAGGAAGAAAAGCTGCAACAACGATTACAAACAATAAAAAATCAATAACGTTTTTCATTTTTCACCTCAAAAAAAAGCCCTCCGTAAAAGGAGGGCAAACCTAAGGAACCAATTTTATAGGTTGCATAAGTTTAAGCCCTCATGCTCGGCTGTGGGGTTGTTAAAGGTGGCTCTTGTAGGGATTCGAACCCTATGCACTTTTTACAATAATCACACACTGTTAATTGATAATACGCCTTTCGGCGACCTGCTAATTTCCCTTTGTCATCAGCAAACACAAGAGCCATGTTTTATTGCCATTTCAAAGCGCACTCTGTCTTGCATTTGACGCGTTCGCATGCTTAAAACTGTCGCTCTGCCGAATGCGCTTTGAGGTGGTGGCATACTTGTTTTAAATCGCTATGCCAACGATTGTCCAGACCTTACCCAAATTCTTTGGTCTGCCGACTTCGCAATCTGTATCTTGCGTTGGGAGCCAATGCAATTGGTCTAATACAGTAGCGCAACCAATCCACTCTATCCATTACCCTTATTTGCTTCGGATGTCGTAATGGCAGAAATATAAGGGCGGTACACCCTTATTACCGTCTCTCCGGTATGTCACGCCTAAGCCGCGTTTGCTCGTCTTTAAAATTCGCTCAATATTGTGGATTCATTGCCCACGGCATATTTAAGCTAAACACACTAACCGATTCGGGCTTTCTTCCGTTTTGTTGCAGTGTCGGGTCTATCTGCCGTCCGAACTTTTACTAACTGCTCACCATTAGGCGATCAATGTGTTTTTAATCGTATTGTTAAAGAGCATTGCCTTTCGGCTTGGTTGTAAAACCTTTATTCAAGCCCTCACCACAAGGGCTTAGTAAAGATTCTTACTGTTTTGTTAATTGCTCCGCTTTTACCGGGAACCAGTAACTATCGCTGTTTAAGTAAACAAATCTTCCGCCTGAAATATCTTCTTTCTTTTCAAATCCAATGACTTCAAACGGCCCGAATTTGACCCCAAAGTCGTTTTTATAAATAACTCGGTCGCCGACCTTTAAACCGCACTCAATCGGTGCGGTTGAATTAATCTGTTTTTTAAAGTTTTGAAGATTTGTCATTTTTAGGCTCCTTGTTTTTGTGTATCTCGTTTTGATGCACACATTAAACATTATGTTTATCATAAAGTCAACATTAAGTTGATTAAATAAACGCAAATTGTTTATTTTATTTAGTCAAAATGTTGATTTTAAAGAAGTAAATTTTTAGAATTTGTGTTTATTTGCTTATTTTTTAGTCAATAAATAGATGAAAATAGAAAAGTGCGGTCGATTTTTGAGGTGTTTTGTGAATTTTAGGCAATAAAAAACCGCCGGTGAGGCGGTTTGATATACTGTGACGATTAATTATGCTTGCTCAATTTGAGTTACATCATCAACGCTAAGAATAGTCGCGTCCTTAATTTTATCATCAAGGATTTTTGCATTTATACTTAATTTAACGGCTTTTCTGTCCCATTCGGCTTGCATTAGCAGCAGTTTGTTTTGATTGCCAGTTAAGAATTGGTCTTGTACGATAGCCTCAAATTGCGTCCCAGTTTTGACATTTCGGACTTTAACTTTGAATAGGTTCGGGTCGCTGGAGTTTACTTGCTCAAGTTTATATATCCCATCTAATCGGATTTCACTTGAGCGTCGTCTTGCGTTTTTGATTAATTCGCTCGCGATTTCGGTATCAATAACCAATCCACCGATCTCCACTTCTTCAGTGGAGGAAAGCGACTTAAAAAGACTTGTTTTAGCGTCGTATGCTTGTCTATCAACATTTTCAAGCACAGGGTTTCGCATAACAAGTTTTGCCATAATTTCAGTTCTTTTAGTTTCTTCCGCCGACATTACCTCTAGAGTTTTCAAGTTTTCGCGCTCGGATTCTTTCTTAATTTCAGACAAACGGACTTCCTTCCTGTTGTCCAGAAAGTGCTTAATTCCCGTTGCCGTTCCCCAAATTGCGGCGCAGCCAAGGATGGTAATAATCGCTTCAGTGCCTGACATTTTACCTATTAATTGTCCTATTTGCGTCCATAAACCATCAAAGCTTACATCAACCAAGGATGACCCTTTTTCAACTTTAATTTGGAGTTGTAGAGCTTCTCTTTCCTCTTTTGATAAAGCTTTTGTGTCAACATCTCCGTATTTTACCAGTCTATACGTTCGATTGATATAGTTTTGCATCTCAACAAAACCTTTCATTACATTAGGTGTTAAGCTCTGATCAAATTTCTCCCCAATCAGTCTAATTCTTAGTGGAGGCAAGTTTGTTATATCTATGTTGTCAGCTATATGCCCTGTATTTATGTATTTCCCAAGTACCGCAAATAGATCTTCTTCCGATGATATTGTAATTAAATTGTTTTGATCCATAGTTAAATTACCTCAGGCTTAATTTCGCCAACTTTTAGCAAAAAATCTATTTTTTCATTTAGGTGCTCCATGCGCTCAAGGACCAGTTTATTTTGCTCCTCTATGCGATCCATTTGTGATGTTGCACCAAGTCGTCCGGCATGAGCCGCTTTCTCTATACGGTCAATTTGAGACTGTATAGATTTGTCGGAGTAGTAATTATTGTTTGTAATGTTTGTTGCGGTGTTGGTGGCAACATTGGAGCTGTCAAACGTTGGTGTTTCGATATTTGATTGGTTGATTGAGGCACTGTGCCATCTATCGCCAAATTTTAAATAATCGACATCTACCTCAAGGATAAGTGCAAAATTATGTATATCTCGCATTGTGAGTTGCAACTCTCCACTTTCCATGCGGATAATTTCTTGCTCCGGCACACTCAAAATGTGCGCCATCTCAATAGTTGACTTTCCCTGTCTTTCTCTCTCTTGTTTTATTCTTTGTGCCACCGCGCGCATGATTGCCTCTTTAACCTTTTATAACGTTGCAACATCAATATGGATTGTTTTGATAAATCTACCGACAAATTTTGCTGTTTGGCAAATCTCGTCCGTTATATCTTGCGGATCGTAGTCCTTGTTGTCTGAATGCAATCTATACCCACCGC
>ERZ772971.1312-NODE-1312-length-14549-cov-10.336622_pt1 | contig 14549 bp, 14 predicted proteins | sample MGYA00511943_ERZ772971 | MGnify/ENA primary metagenome ERZ772971 (study PRJEB29015, sample SAMEA2737929) | human oral metagenome | biome: human oral; feature: human-associated habitat; material: dental | place: China | collected 2144 ... | reverse complement strand
ATCTTCTCATCAATGGTTCCAGCGGTATCGCCGTAGGGATGGCGACAAATATTCCGCCGCACAACCTTAACGAGGTGTGTAATGGCCTTGAAATGCTCATCGATAATCCAAATGTAACTGTGGACGAATTGATGACACAAATTAAAGGTCCGGACTTCCCAACTGGGGCGCTCATTTTGGGCCGTGATGGCATTAAAAAAGCGTACTCCACAGGTCGTGGTAGCGTAAAAATGCGCGCTCGTGCAACCATTGAAGAAATGGCGAAGGGCAAGCATAAAATCGTAGTAACTGAGATTCCGTACCAAGTTAACAAGGCTCGCGTTATCGAAACGATTGCGAACTTGAGCCGTGACAAGGTCATCGACGGTATCACAGCACTTCGCGACGAATCTGACCGTCAAGGTTTGCGCATCGTTATCGAATTGCGCGCTGACGTGCAACCAGATATCGTGCTTAACAAATTATATAAACATACTCAATTACAAGAATCGTTCGGCGTGATTATGTTGGCCCTTGTGGATGGTCATCCTCGCGTATTGAATTTGAAAGAAGTATTGGGTTACTACTTAGATCATCGCCTCGATGTCATCGTACGCCGCACTCAATTCGAGCTTAACAAAGCCGAAGCACGTGCACATATCTTGGAAGGCTTGTTGATTGCCCTTGACCACATCGATGAAGTAATCGCTACAATCCGCAGCTCCCAAACTGATGAAATCGCACGTAACGCATTGATGCAAAAATTCGGGCTTTCAGAAAAACAAGCAATAGCCATCCTCGACATGCGGTTACGCCGTTTAACAGGATTGGAACGCGAAAAAATCGAAGAAGAATACAAGGAATTGTTGGCATTGATCGAAGATTTGAAAGCTATCTTGGCTAGCGAAGCGCGTCAACGTCAAATCATCAAAGACGAACTGGAAGATATGAAGAAGAAATACGGCGATCCTCGTCGCAGTGAAATCACTATCGATACGTCCGACCTTGATGTAGAAGACCTCATCGCTGACGAAGAAATGGTTATTACCTTGACGAAACAAGGTTATATCAAACGCATGAACGCGAACGTATATCGAAACCAACATAAGGGCGGCGCTGGCGTTATCGGCATGAAGACGAAGGAAGACGATTATGTAACACAAATTATGCATGTTCGCACGCATAATACATTGTTGTTCTTCACCTCCACTGGCCGTACATACCGCCTCAAAGCGTACGAAGTGCCAGAAGCAGGTTCCCGTAACTCTCGTGGTACCGCTATGGTCAACGTATTGCCACTGGCTGTGGGCGAATCCGTTACGACTATGATCGACCTTGAACGCATCCATGAAAATGTAAACTTATTCATGGTTACTGAATTCGGTGTTGTCAAACGTACGGCTATCGAAGAATACCGCAACATTCGTCGTTCTGGCCTCAATGCGATTAACCTTGACGATGGGGACCGCTTGATTTGCGTAATCGTAACCACAGGTAACCAAGATATCCTAATCGGTACGAAACTTGGCATGGCCATCCGTTGCAACGAAGAGGACGTTCGTCTCATGAAACGTGCGGCTCATGGTGTACGCGGTATAAAATTGAAAACAGGCGACGTTGTTGTAGGCGCTGGTGTTCTTGAGTCTGATGAAAGTGAAGCACAAGTGTTCACCATTTCCGAAGAGGGATATGGTAAACGCAACGAAGCAGATGCGTACAATGTACAAAAACGCGGCGGTATCGGTACAAAGAACTTCCGCATTAATGACAAAACTGGCGATGTAGTAGCCGTTGAAGTCGTTCACAATGATGACGAAGTGATGTTAATTTCCGAACAAGGTAAAATCATTCGCTTTAACATGAATGATATTGCTGTGAAAAAAGGCAAAGCCATTTCTGGTGTTAAAACACAAAACCTCGACGACGGTGATAAGGTAGCTAGCATTGCTGTAATTCCTGCATCTGAAATCGAAAGCGAAGAATAGAATAGGATAGGATGATGAAAAAATGGTTAGCTGCCATCATGGCAGCAGGATGCATATTTTTCGCTGGCTTTGGTGTAGCCCATGCCGCTGATTGGTACTACGTTGATGCGGATACAGACGATTCCGCGTGGTTTATTGACAACTCGTCGGTGTTTAAAACAGACTCGATGGCACGTATCTTGGTGAAAGCCAACAATGTAGAAGGTTATACCTATATCTACACCGTTGAAATTAATCGCCCAGATAGCACATGGACAGAAGTCAACGCAACCGTGTATAGCCAATCTGGTGTACCTTTGTTGAGTAGCAATGAAAAACAAAAACCTGTGAAAATTGAGAAAGGTACAATAGGGGCAGAAGTAATGCAGGCCCTTTGGGGAAAATAAAATTTAATTGAATATGTATGCTTATGTTTCTGAGTAGTAGCATTCGTATATAGTGTGATAGGAATGGCAGGAATCGAAAACCTCCACCGGCCGGGTCTGACTACGGCCTGCGGCCTTCGCAGGGCCAAAGTCGGTTTTCGATTTCTACCATTCCTTTTCTATATCATGAATACAAAATCAGAAACATAAGCATTTTTTATTCCTCAAAATTTTATTTTCTCCAAAGGGCCTTCGCAGGGCCATAAGTATGGTGTGAGTTAACAGAGGCGCATAGTGACATATGGGGGGCGCAGTACATTTTATGTAAAAGTATCGCAAAAAATTAGCTTTCACGCAAAATACATTTAATATATGGTATAATAAATTAAATTTGATTTTATACGAGGTGAAATATATGAAAAAATTACTAGGTACATGTTTAGCTGCTGCTGCAATTTGCGCATGTGGTTTCGGTTCTGCTAGTGCTGTTAACTGGCAAGTATTTGGTCAAGATAGTGCAGGTATCACTTGGTCCATCGATCAAGATAGCGTTCAAAAAAGCGATAAAACTGCAACTGTTATGATTAAAGCTCAAGATTCTGAAGGTTATCATTTCATCGCAACTGAAGAATTCAATCACAAAAAGAAAACTGTAAAAGACCAAAAGGTTGTATTGTATAACCCTCAAGGTTACGCAGAACGTGAAGATAAAGTTGATGGCAAAGATCGTCCAGTTGTTGCTGGTTCCCCATCCGAAGCAGTTTACAACTTCTTATGGCCTCAACAAGCAAAATAAGGTAAAAAATAATATACACCTTATACGACAAAGCAGCTCGAAGGAGCTGCTTTTTTGCTAATTTAGTATAACGTAATATAGTACATTGTAATATACTATATCGTGTTATACTAAACGCCAATTCCTACTATCCCAGTACGTTGATGAACGGCCTCTATATTTGTTATGCTAGTAATATAGGAGGAATTTAAACTTTCACAATAGGTATGATTATACAGAACGAGGAGGTCCTCATGTCCCAATTTGAATTTATAGACAAACGCGTGCCCATCGCGCTCGACAATCCGTCCATTTACCACGATATTTCGAAGTGTAAGAATTGCACCTTGTGCCGTCGCGCTTGCGCAGATGTGATGAGCGTGCTCGATTACTACGACCTCGAGGCGACTGGCGATGTGCCGGTGTGCATCCATTGCGGTCAATGTGCGGCTGCCTGTCCATTTGATTCCATGCATGCGAAATCTGAGCTTGATAAGGTGAAAGCGGCCATTGCCGATCCTGACAAAATCGTTGTCATTCAAACGGCGCCGGCTGTGCGCGTGTCCATCGGTGAAGGATTTGGCTTTGAACCAGGCACATTCTTAGAAGGCAAAATGGTGAGTGCCCTTCGCAAACTCGGCGCTGATTACGTAGTTGATACGAACTTTGGTGCGGATTTGACCATCATGGAAGAAGCGTCTGAGCTCGTGGACCGCTTAAACAACGGCGGTACCATTCCTCAATTCACATCCTGCTGCCCTGCATGGGTGCGCTTTGCGGAAATCTATTTCCCTGAACTTATTCCGAATTTGTCTAGCACCCGTTCTTGCATCGCCATGGAAGCGGCCATGATTAAGACGTACTTTGCTGAGAAAAAGGGGATTAATCCGGCGAATATCGTGTCCGTCAGTGTTAACCCTTGTACGGCGAAAAAGGCCGAAACTAAGCGTGTTGAGGAGAATGCGGCGGCTCGTTATTACGATGATGAAAGCCTCGGCATGGATACGGATATTTCCATTACCACACGTGAATTCATTCGTTGGCTCAATGATGAAGGTGTTGATTTTGAAAGCTTAGAAGATTCTCAATTTGATGATTTGATTGGCATGGAAACTGGCGCATCCATCATCTTTGGTAATACAGGTGGCGTTATGGAAGCAGCTATGCGTACAGCGTATAAGCTCATCACTGACAAAGAGCCACCTCCATATGCATTGACTCACCTCGAAGACGTTCGCGGCATGAACGGCGTAAAAGAAGCGACCGTACAACTCGGCGATGACGTGACATTGTCCGTTGCTGTTGTACACGGCGGTAAAAATACCCGTGATTTCCTCAACGCTTTGAAAGAAAATGGCAAACACTATGACTTTATCGAAGTTATGGCTTGCCCTGGCGGCTGTATCGGTGGCGGTGGTCAACCACGCACTAAATTACCACAAGCCGTAAAAACAAAAGAAGCCCGCATTGGCGGACTTTACAAAGCTGATGAAGAGTACAAATACGTGGCATCCTATGAAAGCCCTGAAATTCAAGAACTATACAAAAACTTCTTGGGCGAACCACTAGGACACAAAGCTCACGAACTATTACATACACACTTCACAGACCGTAGTGCACAACTAGGGGACCGCAAAGACGTGGTGCCTGAAACATGCCCTACATCACCTAAATACAAAGGGTAGTTATAGATTCCCCATGGCATCCTAAAACTTCCACCGCCTTTACGGCTGGCGTAGCCAGCCTAGGCAAAGTCAGTTTTAGAATACCATGGGGAATTTCTCTAACTTCTTTTGTATAAAGGTGATAAAAGGACATTGTTTTTTAGAGAAGCCGGGTCTGATTCCGGCCTGCGGCCTCCGCAGGGCCAAAGTCGGTTTTGGAACAGATGGGGGCTTTCTCTATATACGTTTGTGGTTTAGGTGATGTTAGGGCGGTGTTTTTTACCTATGCAACATAGTTATTTTTAAAAAGCTTACAAATATGGTATTGTTATTTTGTAATATATAATATGCCTATATATCATAATGATAAGTAAGTATATATTGCGAATGTAATAGAAATAATAGAGGTTATAATATTTATAACTTTTTGTTTGTATTGGAAATAGTGAATATGGTTCAATCAATTGAGCGTGGTATCGAGATACTAAATTTATTGAAATCTGGTCCACTTGGAGTAACAGAGTTGGCGAGTGCGACTGCTTTACCTAAGACGACGGTTCATCGATTGTTAAAAACATTTGAGGCTCATCATTGGGTCGAACTTAATGGTGCGTTAAAAAAATATCAGTTGTCTTGGGGTGTTTTGCCCATGGCAAAGTCCTTCCTTATGTCTTTGGATGTGCGTGCCATTGCGCAACCATACATGGTAGCCATTCGTGATCAGTTGCAGCAGTCCGTGAATTTGTTCTTGGCGCAGGGCGACTATCGCATCTGTATCGAGCGTGTTGCAGCTGACAAGCCATTGCGTCATGATATTAAGATTGGTACGGTGTACCCGATTTTTAAAGGGGCGGCAGGCAAGATTTTTGGGGCCTATTTGGCGGACTTCAAGGATACTAATATGAGTGATAGTGAAAGCTCTCAAATTCGTCATGATGGTTATGTAGTTACTCGAGGGAATCGTGTGCCTGATGCAGCATCGATTGCAGTTCCTATCTTTTCTTTTGGTAATAAGCTAGAGGCTGTTATGACTATATCTGGCCCAATAGGGGATTATACAGAAGAGCGTGTCAGTAAGTATCTATCTGTTATGTTGGCATTAGGTCAAACCATTTCTAAACAAATGGGGGCGACCTTATAATTCTATTTTTTACCCATTATATGGAATAGTGTTCCGTATAATGGAATAATTGTTAAATGCGAGTGCAATTGGTGTTATTAGGTATTGGTTCTATAAGGCTAGTATTGGTAGGTATATGAATTTATGTTTTTATAGTGTGTATGTTGGAGGTAGAAATGAGTCAGATTTTACAAACGATTGAAGCATTAAGACAGCCCATGAAGGAGTTGAACGATTTTATTTTCGATCATCCTGAGCTAGGGAATGAGGAGTTTCAAGCTCATGAGTTGTTGACGAATTTATTGGAGCAGGAAGGTTTCACTGTAGACCGCGAGGTAAGTGGCCTTAAGACTGCATTTAGAGCGGTATACCATGTGAATGGTGGCGGTCCTAAAATTGGTTTACTTTGTGAGTATGATGCCCTTGAAGGCTTGGGCCATGCGTGTGGTCATAACTTGCAAGGTCCATCTATCTGTACAGCGGCGATTGCCTTAAAACGTACGTTACAAGTGCCTTGCACATTAGTTGTGTATGGTACGCCTGCAGAGGAAACGGCTAGTGGCAAGCTCGTTATGGCACGTGAAGGTGTATTTGATGATTTAGACCTTGCTTTCATGATGCATGGCAGCGATACGACGACGGTAGACGGCAAGTCTTTGGCGTTAAATCTTGTTAATATCAAGTTCCACGGCAAGTCTGCCCATGCGGCGATTGCTCCTGAGAAGGGAATCAGTGCGTTAGATGCGGTGTTATTGTTCTTCAACGGCATGGAGTATTTGCGCGAGCACGTACCGACTGAGGTTCGCATGCACGGTATCATCACTGATGGTGGTAAGGCAGCGAACATCGTTCCTGATTATGCGTGTACTCAATGGTATATTCGTTCTTCCAGTCGCATTCGTCTCGATGAAATTGTGGAGCGCGTAAAAAATGTAGCCCAAGGCGCGGCTTTACAGGTTGGTGCCACGATGGAATGGGAAGAGGTTAAGGCGTACGACAACAAGGTCAATGTACAAACCTTGAACGATATACTTTTAAAAAATGCAGAAAAAGTAGGGGCCCTAGAGATATCCGAGCCACGCAAGGTAACGGGATCCACTGACTTCTCTAGCGTTACGTTCCGAGTGCCAGGTGCATGCTTGCGTGTGAAATTCGTAGGTAAGGGCGTGACCAGTCATTCTCAGGAATGGTTAGATAATGGTAAAAGTCAGCTCGCTGAGGATGCTATTATGTATGGTGCAAAAGGCATTGCTTTGTCTGTTGAGGAAATCCTTGAGACACCAGGATTGTTAGAAAAAATCAAAGAAGATTTCAAGCACGCAAAGGAAAACTTTTAAGTATTATGTTGTAAATGGAGGGAACATATATGAATTTGTTAGTTTGTTTACTGGTTATTGTCATAACGGGGACGCTGGTTATTAAAAAGTTTAAGGCGCAAACGGTATTGTTGTTAGGCGGTCTTATTATGATGTTCGCCGCGTACTTGTTAGGCTATACAACATCGTTTGTGGATGCAAAGAAAGCTACAGGAGTTTTATTTTTTGATGCTTTTGAATTTATTAATATCACAACTGCAAAGGATGCGGCAAACCTTGGCCTTATGATTATGACTTGTACTGGTTTTGCGAAGTACATGGACCATATTGGTGCCAGCTCTCGTCTTGTTGTAACGGCTATTAAACCACTCGGCAAAATGAAATCTGCGTACTTAGTAATGGCGCTCACATTTATCCTCAATATGTTTATGTCTTTAGTCATTCCAAGTGCGTCTGGCCTTGCGATGCTTATGATGGTAACAATCTTCCCAATCCTTGTGCGCTTAGGTGTTAGTCCTGTAGGTGCTGCAGCTGCTGTTGCTACAGGTCACCTACTCGACATCGGCCCTGCATCTGCTACTACATTACTCGTATCCAAAACAGTAAATATGCCGGTTCATGAGTATTTTGTAAGCTATCAGTTGAAAGTATATATTATCTGCGGTTTGATGGCGGCTATTGCTCATTTTGTATGGCAAAAATATCTAGATAAAAAGTCTGGTCATGTTCCTGCAGAATACGTGGAGGCTCATAAATCTGATGATCTTGAAGTTGGTCCATTACCTTATATTTTCTTACCATTGTTACCATTAATCTTTATTCTTGGTTTCAGTGACTATGGTATTCAAGGCGTTAAGATGAACGTAAACCTCGCGATGTTCCTTAGCTTGTTTATTGCTATGGGTTGTGAACTTATCCGTCATCGTGACTTCCGTAAAATGGCGGCCAGTATCCAAACCTTCTTTAAAGGTATGGGCGACCAATTTGCAAACACTGTAACATTAATTGTTGCTGGTGAAACATTCGCCTTCGGTTTGACTTCTCTAGGTATTGTGAAAGAATTTGTTGCTGCTATTCAAGGTCTTGCTATTTCTGCTGATGTAGTAGGGGTTATTGTTTCTTCTATTATTACAGGTTTAAGTATCGTAATGGGCTCTGGTGTTGCGTCTATGTTCGCCTTTGCTCCTCTTGTTCCTAATTTTGCGGCGGATCTTGGCAGTAATGCTACAACAATTCTTCTTGGTATGCAGAATGCAGCTAGTGTGGGACGTTTACTCAGCCCAATCAGCGCTGTTATGATCGCTGTAGCTGGTATTGCGAACATCTCTAGTTTTGATCTCGTAAAACGTACTAGTGTACCTGTAATTGTTACTTTTATTACAAGTACAATTGCAATCTTAATTATTCACTAATGCTGTGGTTTTAATAGTTTAAGATAAAATTCTAATTTTATAATATAAAGATCTGGGTGAATCATTTTGAAACATTCAGGTCTTTTTCTTTTTAGTTTTATTGATTACAAGATTTTACACTTTAAAGATATACTAAGCATGTAGATGATAAGTAATTTTTTATGAGGAGGAATAGTATGACACCTTTAGAAATAGAGGCTGCAGTTGTACCATTAATTTATATAGTCATTTCCTTAAATGTTGAAAATAGCAGAAGTATAATAGGTTTAGATAATATGTATGAGTTTTGACCGTTTACGGTATATGATGTTTGGTTGAGCATTACTAAAATCGAATTGTTATAATTTTAATGGTATAAATTGAAATAGCAACACTTTTTGTCCTATAACCCCAAATATTAGATTTAATATTTGGTTATTAGTGCATTTCCTATTATAATTGGTATAAAGTATTATTTTGTGAAAATTATACGAATTGGGAGATATTATAATGTGGAAATATGCCATAGGAGAAATGGACGAGATAACTTATAAGGATTTGGCGTGTGAACTTATGAGAATATTTTCTCAGTCTATAGACCTAGAAGATATAACATTGCTTAGTGGTGCTAATTATATGGCGACAGCAGTTATTAAAAAGCAACTAGGTGATAATATTCTAGAAATATTTACTCCATTATATAGAACTCATACGCATAAGGAGTCATATATTACTTGGACCTCATTGCAATGGTTGAGGCTGGTGAGTTTTCTCCTGAATTTTGGGAAGCTGTATATAATATGATGGAGAAATAATATGGATAATATTGTTACTAAATTATTAGAAAAGAGCCAAGAAGCTTTTATTATGGCTATAGAGATTTATAATAAGCCAACCTTAAAATATAGAGTAGAAGGGTTTAGCTTCTTTATTTGTAATGCATGGGAACTATTATTGAAGGCCTATTTAATTGATAAAGGTGAAAGTATTTATTATAAGGATGACACTTCTCGTACATTTTCTTTAGAGGTATGTATCAAAAAAGTATTAACTAATGAACATGATCCATTGCGTAAAAATCTAGAAAAAATTGTTGAGCTTCGCAATATTAGCACACATTTTATTACAGAAGAGTATGAATTGATATACATACCTTTATTTCAATCGTGTGTAATTAATTATACAAATAAATTAATGGCGTATTTTAATGTTGATATTACAGACCGATTAGGTAGTAACTTTTTAACACTATCTGTTCGTTTATCTGATATAGATGAAACCAAAATTAAGGCAAGTTATCCATCTACTATTGCGAGTAAGCTATTGCATACTAAGGAGAATATAGAGAATTCATTGCCAGATAATGGACAAGATAAATATGCTATTAAAGTAACTCATGACTGGGCGCTAGTAAAAAATCCGAAGCATGCAACAGCAACTTTTTCTATAAGTTCATCTGCTGATGAAGCAACTTATATAATGAAACAAACTATTGATCCTCAAGCTAGCTATCCTTTTAAAACGAAAAAATGTATAGACCTAATTAATAAATGGATAAGGGGAGAAGGGGTAGCATTTGTATCGCCTGCTAGGCCTGAAGAACAACCTGGTAGATTTAATACCAAACATTTTGACCTTTTTTGTAAATTTTATAACATAAAAGAAAATGATGTGTATACGTACTGTTATAATTTAAACTCAAATCCCTCATACTCATATAACCAAAAGCTTATAGAGTTTATGAAGAATGAAATAAGAAAAGACCCTGAACATATTATTCAGAGTCTTCGTGCCAAAATAAAAAAATAAGTTGACCCCAGGGGCATTGGGAATTCTTGGTTAACAACCTACTCCCATTCGGGAACCCAGCCTTCTTCCTTCGCAAGTCAACTTTATGATTATATGATATATCACAGATAAAGAGCTGTCAAATGACTTTTAGAGATACCAAAAGTAAGGGTTTAGAGTAATCAAACTCCTCAGTGTATTGATTAGGATGAGAATGTGGTTTACGACTATACAATCGAAGTTCCTTCTCATTTTTTATTTACTTTCACAAATGTATTATACTCTTACATTTTAATTTCTGAATTTTTTCTTCAATGTTTCTGAATTTTTCATCTTATTGAAATAAACTGTTTCTTTTGATTTATTGCAGTGACAAAGAATGTGAATTGGTTTGGCACTTGTTTTTGAATACGCATAATATAAGCGATATCCATCAGCGGTTTCCATATGATAAACAGGGAATCCCAATGAATTGATTTTACTATTATGAGTGGCATCGATTTGTGTTGGATTATCGGCTACGTATAGGCGGGTGAGCATTACCATAATATTTTTACGAACTCTTTTATTAACACTTGTATAATCCGCCAAGAACTGTTTCTCTAGTTCAAATTTTTCGTAAATTTCTTGTAAATCCTTAGCATCATTTAGACGCTTTGGATCGTTTTCATATGCTTTTTCATCTTCCGCCATCAATTGTTGTTGCGTTTCTAGTTCATGAATTTTTGTGCCGATTGATCTTCTTGGTCTGTCATCTGTTGTTGGAGCAATTTATTTTTCTCTTCGAATTCATAGCTACATTTTTGATAATAATTGGATTCCTCTTGTAATGTTTTATTTTGTGACTTTAATTCTTTATTACGGGCTTTCAACGCATCTGATTCTTTAATTTTGGCTTGATATTGATTTTCTATCTGTTTTCGATTTTCTTGTGCCGTGCTTAACTGTTGCGATATTACTCTAATTTGCTCTTTTAAACTATCGACAACATGTTGGTCTGTATGATTTGGATTTGCTTGTTGTTTTTGTAATACATTTTTCAGTTTTTGCTTATCTGCTTCTATCCTTTGTGCTTTTTCTTGTGAAAACATTAAATCTTTGGAAAGGATTTTTACCTTATCATTTAATTGGATAATTCGGTATTGGTTGTTTTGATACTCTTGATATTCGATGGAATCACTAGTAATCCATAAAGGTGACCCATTTTCGTCGACTGAGAAACTTTTACCATAAATCGTCATAGCAATGAAAACAATAACAGACATCGAAGTTTTGATGAGGGAGTATACAGAATAGCCACCCAATGCACACCAACCAATTGGTCCTGCAATGATAGAAACTCCTTTAGCATCACCAGTATAGACTGCGAATGGAAGAGTAATACCTAAGAAACTCGTAAATATAGCATGGATAATTGTATTAATAGCGATGTAAGCGCCAAATGAACTTCCAACAGTGATAAGTGAACCAATACCTATGCCAGATTTTAAGAAACTATTACGCAAGACCTCACCGCTTAAATGATCCGTTTGTAAGGATTGTTTGATTAATTCTTTGCGGTCAGAAGATAAGTTGTCGAGTTCTTCATTGAGTTGACGAATCATTTCATTGCGCTCTTCATCACTTTGTTTTTCTAGGCTAGAAATGATAGATTGGAGTGTTTTTTGGTAAATAATATCCGCTTTTTGCTCGACATCTAACTCTTCAGGAATTGAAGAATCTGTTTTAGCTGCACTTACAATAATCTTATTAGATAATAAAGCTAGACTACTATCTGGTACATCTAATTCCTCGCGAACCTCTTCGATAAATAGATTATAGAGCTGCTCTTGCGTATAATTTTGTAAGATGCGAATTTCTTCCTTAATCTTATCATTTATATCTTGATGATTCTCTTTGTCTTGACGTTCAATTTCCTCATTAGTTTTTTTAGATTTGCCAAAAAAGCTCATAACCGAGTTGATTGCCTTTTTCCCAGTAGTTACAGTACTATTGAACTTATCTGAGAAAATATTTTTCATCGTTTGCTGACGAAGCAACGCGATTAAATAGGATAACTCCTCTTTAGAGGCCTTTTGTAAACCGTCAAATAGTGTTGGTGATTGATATGTTTTATATAGTATCATACAACAACCTTTTGAGAAATCGTTTATGTGAAAGCTTAAATATCATTTACTATTTCTTGTATACGATAAAAAGAGTCATAGTTGATATAGAAAAACATTGTGATGTAGCAGACTATAACCCTGACTATTGCATTGAAACTTGTGTTGTGTTAAAACAGTTTTAAACGTGTTGTATAGAAAGGCCATACATATGAAACAGTATTTAAAACAATTTGCTATATCAAGATGGTTTGATTTAATCGGCGTGGTACTCGTAGTTGGCATTGCAATTTCTGCAGGTTATCTTAATTCTCGACTTGAGAAATTTGTAGATTGGGGACCATGGACTGCGTTAGTTCCATTTGGACTTATTTCTGTTATCAATGTTGGTATTTCCATGTTGTCTACACGATTTACTGGCCAATTGAACAAATGGGGTAACTATCTTGGCATTGTTAATACTGTGTTATCATGTGTAATTGATTTCATTCTTGGCAATAAAGCAGCGATTATTACATATCCTGTTACCTTTATTATTTATACATTTGCTATAAAAAAATGGAAAGCATCTCATGAGGGGATTCCTAATACGATGAGTCCATCACAAAAACGATGGGTAGGCTCTATTATTACCGTGATTGCTTTTATTTTTTCCATCATAGCTAACTTTATAGGGTTTAACGGTCATATTAATTTCTTATCGATTCTTACAACTATTGTATTTGCCTTGTCTCTCATCGCTAATCTATTTAACGCTCTAAAATTAAATACCCAATGGCCATTTTGGATGGTCTATAATATCGTTCAGCTTCTAAAAGCTTTCACTCAAGGAAATTTTGCCAATGTTGGTAAGTATGTATTTTATATCCTTAATGCCATTGGTGCATTGCTAGTTTGGAATGATAAAGAAGTGAAATAACCATTTTGCTTGTATTCAGATTTATAGCCAGTATCTCCACAACGAGGTACTGGCTATTTTATGTATAGATAGGGTATAATGTTCGTATAAAAAATGAAAGTTTGATGAAAAGCTTTGTTGGTGCCGGTTCTGAAAATACATTGCATATCAAGTATTTACAGTCGAGGAAAGATCAATATCAAGATATAGTCCAACAATTAGAAAATGGTTTTAATCATGGGAATTTAGATACTGGGCACTAACTAATGAGATAATCATAATTTATATGTCTAAGAGGTGAGTCTATTGAAACATATGCTTGTAAAACTTTTGGTAAGCTCTATTCTTGTCATTGGTTGTATGGGGCAAACTGCGTTTGCAAAAACTGATAATGCGGGCGTCTTAGCCGGTTTAGAATCTAATTCTGATATATACTCTTATTTGAACTATTACCATTATTCCTTATGGCTAGCAGATCATCGCTATTTAAATCATGATATGTACATCTCTGCTGATCAATCTGTTATTATTTCATTAGGGGATTATAGTACACTACCAAGTACGATATATATTACAAAATCAGGATATGCAACCAATAAAGGGGCCATGATAGGTATGACGCGAAGTGAAGTAGAATCTCTTTATGGACCGCTACTTGAGGATACTGAATGGGGACGACCAGCAGAACCATATGGAGATATCTATCATGGATATGATAAATATACTGGGTACTATGTGGGTGAATACGTAGGGTATTACAACGAAGGTTTATCTTTTGTATTCAATAAATATACAAATCAAGTTGTATTGATTCGGTATCAACGTGATAGACATGGAAATAGTAATGTATTGAGCGATGTAAAAGAATATAGCTTATTACCGTATTTACTATAGTGTATAATATAATGTAGATATGAAAAGAAACCTCTACCTAAATTATTTTAAGGTAGAGGTTCATCTATAAATTGGTATAATACGATGCTTATTGTTTCGTATATTTGTTTGCTATATAAAAAGCCTAAGATAGTTAGACGAGGTTGGGCCTCTCTTCGTTTTTGAAGGGAGGGGTAAGCCTATGAGTGATTATGAAATCATTATGCTCCTATTACAGGTGATGACTGTTGTTATCGCTTTTGGAGCACTGATAGCGCTTATTTGCCTTA
>ERZ772971.1307-NODE-1307-length-14580-cov-4.042754_pt1 | contig 14580 bp, 8 predicted proteins | sample MGYA00511943_ERZ772971 | MGnify/ENA primary metagenome ERZ772971 (study PRJEB29015, sample SAMEA2737929) | human oral metagenome | biome: human oral; feature: human-associated habitat; material: dental | place: China | collected 2144 ... | reverse complement strand
ACGGGAGCTACTTGGGCGTGGTACAGAGCCGTGTAGAAGATAGTTTTTAGTGAATCTACAGGGGTTTCGATAGTAATGCTGCTAAGGGTCTTTTCCCATTGCCGTTGGGCAGCTTCTTTAGTAGTATCAAAAGCAATAGGACTGTCTATTTCTAAATTAGCTAAGGCATTTTCTTCACTTACTGACGATACTGCTACTTTTACCTCTAATTGTTCACTGCTATTGTCAAAGAAGAACTGTCCAGAAGTGGTTTGTGTTTGGTGTTCTTGTAGGTTCATTTTTATGATAGGGCGTGAAAACTTAATAGCGAAAAATACTTTTTGATTTTCCGCCCACCCTGTGCTGAAACGGCTGCCTATTAGCAAACTGGCGTCAAGACTTGAAGCTTTAAGGTAGGTTTCTGTGGGGCTGTCCCAGTTGATAGCATAGCCTAAATTCAGAATAACTGATTGGTCAGCTCCTTTTTCGAAAGTGTAGCGGTGTACTGCATAGCGTTGTGAAGCGGTAAGTTCTACATTTACCTTTGGGTCTTCTAAATATACTTGGTAATAACCGGGGGTTGCTTTTTCGTTCTTATGGCTGTATTTTGATTTGTAAGGCACCATATCCCGAAACTCTTGTGCATTCACGGGGTATTGCTCTTTGCGCCCATATTTCAGTACACTTAGGTCGTATTCTTTTGTGGTAGGCATCAATAAAATGTCGTTTAGGTCGCCAATACCTGTACCACTGAGGCTCAAATGTCCAAAACCTACCATTAGGCTGTCAGAGTAATGGTAACCAGAACACCAATCCCAATGGCTGAGACCATTCACGGGGCTCACTTGTATCATCCCGAAAGGGGTTGTTGCACCGGGGTAGGTATGCCCGTGTCCACCTGTACCGATGAATGGGTCTACATAACTAATAAGTGGTTTTTCAGGAGTAGTAGTCTCCTTAGTAGTGTTTTCTGGCTGACAAGCCACAAGGCCTAAAACAGCAATGGCCACAAGAGAAATATGTTTTAAGTTCATTGCAATAATGATGAATAGTTTGACGGTTATAATAATGGGGCAAAGGTACAAAGTAATTGCCAAATTAGCAAATTTAACAGAAACTACCTAAACAACTCTAAATGTGCATCGGCTAATCGTGGCATTGCTCCGTGTTGTTGGCATACGTAGGCCGATACTTCTACAGCTAACTGGTGAGAGAATGCTATTCCTCTGCCATTCAGGTACGACGATACAAAAGCAGCCGTAAATGAGTCGCCTGCTCCTACAGTGTCGGCTATGGTAACTTTAGGAGTTCCTAAAAACGACTTCTCGTTAGGGGTAAATACATAGCTACCCCGTGTGCCTTGTGTTAGAATTAAGAATTTTAGATGGTATTTCTCCAATAGCTGTAGGCATATATCTTCCTCACTCCCTTGTAGCTGGAACATTTCGGCAATCTTCACAAGCTCCTCGTCGTTAATTTTTAAGGCAGTAGCTTTGTCTAACGAATCTATAATAACTTCTTTGCTGAAATACTGCAACCGTAAATTGATGTCAAATACTTTTAAGCTTTCGGCAGGCATAAGCTCTAAGTATTTGTGAATGGTTGCCCGCGAGATAACCGACCGTTGTGCTAACGAGCCAAAACACACCGCATCCGTATTTTTCGCCAAATTCTCGAGGCGCGATGTGAATGGAATGTTGTCCCACGCTACATTTTCACTGATTTCATAGGTAGGAATTCCTCTCCCGTCCAAGCTTACTTTTACAGTGCCTGTCGGAAAGTCTGTCTTCTCAAGTATGTAATTTAACTCTTTCTCCTCCAAACTTTTCAAGATTTCTTTGCCTAAGAGGTCATCGCCAATGGCACTTACGGCATAGCCATTGAAGCCAAACTGAGATACGTGGTACGCAAAGTTCGCAGGGGCACCTCCTAATACTTTTCTTTCAGGGAACATATCCCAAAGGATTTCTCCCAATCCTACTACTGTATTCTTCATTGTATGTTAGTTGTCCAAAATTATTAAAATCAATTTCTGTGTTAGTTTTTCAATCCTTATAGGGTGCAAAACGCAGTATCTCTTTTAAATCTTGTATTCTTACCTATTTAGAATGAACATCTTAGAAGAGATTTTTTTGCCTTGCCTTGCCGTTTCTGAAAGCTTATGGGGTGATTTTGGATAGCTTATACACTTTTCCCCCTCTAATGTTCAAGCTGCCATTGTCAGCCTTGAAATGCAAACTGTTATACACTTCATTAGGGAATACGATATTGGTAAGACTTAGCTCTCCGTCGTTCACAAATAGTTCTACAGAAGCCTTGTCTACCCATAGGTGTATAGTGTAATTTTTCTTGGCTACTAAAGGCGCCTCAATGTGCTTTTCGGCAAAATTTGCACTAAAAGCAACACTGCTTTTGCTGCGGTCAACTTTTAGAGTGCTGTTGGCGAGGTCAAACTGATACTCAATAAACTCACCTTGGTTGTTTTCTAAAGCAAAACTGAAGCGGTTGCTGTTGTTAGGGCTAAGGGTAAAACTCAGTTCATAAGCTCCTTGGTTGTTTTTTAGGAGTCTCTCATAGCTGAAGTCCCGTATTCCGTTTTGCTCTTTTAGCTCAGCCGTTTCAGTGCGCAAACTTTCAGTTTCTTTTATAGGCCAACTGGCTACTATGGGGTGCTTACCATTGTGTGTTAAGTGCAAGTTGCGGGGCAAGGTCATTGCACTGCGGAAGTGCTTCGTAGGAACCTCATTGCCGTAATCCCAGTTGCTCATCCAGCCTACGAAAATTCTTCGGCCATCGGAGTTAGGAATGTTGCCAAAACTTACACCTGCATAGTTGTCGCGCCCATAATCTATCCATAAAGGGTAGGGAAGGGGAAGAGGGCTGAAAGTCTTTCCGTCAAAATCTCCTAAGAAATATTGGGTAGCACTACCGCCATTCGGGCCTCCTGGGTTGATGCTCACCAATAGCACCCATATGTTTTTTCCTTCATAGGTGAGAGGGAAAAGGTCTGGGCATTCCCAAACACCTTGGTGGTTGCCTATTCCTTCGCCAAATTCACTTAGACGTGTCCATTGTTTTAGGTTTTTCGAACCATAGAATGTGATGCTTTGGCTGGTAGCAAGACTCATTATCCATTGTTTGGTAGGGGGATACCAGAATACTTTAGGGTCGCGGAAGTCGGTAATAGCAGGGTCAGAAAGTATAGGGTTGCCTTCGTACTTTGTAAAAGTCTTTCCTCCATCGGTGCTGTAGGCTAAGGATTGTGCTTGTCGCTCGCCTGCCGAAGTGAAAATAGCTACCATAGCACCTTTGCCCAAGCCTGCACTATTCTCGTGGTCTACTACAGCACTGCCTGAGTAGATTGTTCCTAAATGGTCAGGAGCAAGAGCTACAGGAGAGTTATCCCAATGTGTCAAATCTTTGCTAGCAGCGTGTCCCCAATGCATATTGCCCCAGCGTGTTCCGTAGGGATTGTATTGGTAAAAAAGATGATAAGTTCCTTGGTCATAAACCATTCCATTAGGGTCGTTCATCCAGCCATAGGGAGGAGAAAAATGGTACAAAGGACGGTATTTTTCCTTAAAACTGAACTTAAAAGTGTCTTCTTGTTTGAGGCTGCTCCATCCTATATCCTTACTGTTGATAAGAGAAAAACTCACTTGTATTTGTTTGCCCTGATACGCTTGAAGGTCAAAAGGCACCCAATAGTCAATGTTCTTTTGGGCAAGCCGAATTTTCAAAGGTTCTCCTATAGGGGTAAACTGTTGCTTTGCGTCTTTTACTGAGAGTTGCACATCCACTTCACCTGCTGCATCTTCAATAGGAATTAGCAAATATCTCTTTTGAACATAACGGTTGTACATATGATTCGTGAAAAAAATACTTTTAGGCATATTGCTTTGTTCTATTTGGTCAATAAGAAGATGTCCCCACGCACCACGCTGATTGTCTACTATGCGCAGAATAGCTTCCTTCCCACGATAAGCTTTTACGTTCCAACTGAGTCTTTCTAAGGTCTCTGTTTCGTAGGGGGAATGCGATTTGAGAACTTGTTTACCATTGATGAGTAGTTCTATATAAGTGTCTGGCTTAGTGCCTCCTCCTATTAGAAAGTTTAAGTAATCGCGTTGAATAACAAAGGGCTTAGAGGTGAGAGTACCTCGCGAATCATCACCATTGTTAAAGCTGTTTGCAAAGAACTTTTTGTCAAATCCTACCACAGGTTGTTGCCCAGTGTAACTTCCGCTAGCAGGACTGCTTCCAAAGGCATCGCCCTCCACTGTCCAGTTAGCATAATTTCCCGATTCAAAATCTTCAAAGAGCAAGTCTTCTGGCTCGTTGTTACAACTTCCAAGTCCTAAAAGCGCCAGAGCAAATAGTATTTTTAAGGCGTCTTTTCTTTTCATAAACTTCGATTTTTAAGATACTACAAAGGTAAGGAAAGTTTTGGAATGTGCAAAAAACTGGTACTTTTTTTAATTTCTATTACAGCTATGTGATGTGTTGCTTTTTTTCTAACAACAATAAAAGGGACTTTCGGAGCAGATAATTGAGATGGGAGGTATAGTGTAAGCATTAGGGAACTGTTGAGCTTCCGTTCAAGAGCTACAGAGAAATCACTGAAGATAAGTATATGAGCTGAAGGCCAATTAATAAACAGAGGAGAGATAAATAGAGAGGGGACTACTCAATAAATAGTTGCTTTTTTGAACTCTTTTGGAAGTAAAAATAAGGCGCCACTGATACCTTTGATATTCTTCTTGTTATTTAAAATATAATAAAAGAAGAATGAATCTTAAAAATAGTTAATGTTTTTTTTGGAGTTTATCAAAATAGTTTCTACTTTTGTCGGGTTAAAATAAATATAGGAGCTAATTAATTTAATTATAAATCAAATGAAAAAATTTTATGCTATTGTGGCACTTGTGTGCCTATCCGTAATCTTTGTATTGGGTTGCTCTAAAGACGACAACTCCGATGTAACACCTCAAAAACCAGATGTGGGTACTACTCAAACAGGTACCACACAAACAGGTACCACACAAACAGGTACCACACAAACAGGTACTACTCAAACAGGTACCACTGAAATCACTAAACAAGTGGTGAAAATTAAAGTAACTGAAGGAGACAAACCAGCTCCCAACAAAAAAGTTTATGGAGTAGCTGGACAAGAGGCTTTAGAAACTATTAAAGGACTTCTTCGTTTAGGAAGCCCTATAGGCAAGAAAACTGCGCTGCAGGGCTCTACCGATGCACAAGGAGTCGCTACTTTTGACTTTAAACCTGAAAAAGGCATTAAAGAGTATTACTTCTTTGTGCTTACCGAGAAATCCCCCTTTCTACAGGAAGTACAAGTTGCTTTAAACGGTACTGAAAAAGAAGCTACTATTGCTTTAGCTGGCAAACCCCAAGCTTCTGATAAACAAGTGGTAAAAATTAAGGTAACCGAGGGCAGCAGGGCAGTAGCCAACAGAAAAGTTTATGCAATAGGAGGCGACTTAAAATTCCAAGGAGCTAAAAGTCAACTTTCCTTTACTCAAGGTCAAGAAAATAGTTTTAACAGTGATCTTGCTGAAAATACCGATGCACAAGGGGTAGCTACTTTTAGCTTTAAACCTGAAGCTGGAATTACTGATTACTATTTCTTCGTTCTCATCCCCGATGAACCCTATTTACAAGAAGTGGCGGTAGATTTGAAAGGGAAACCAATAGAAGCTACAATTGCTTTACCTTCAAAAGTACAAGTAGTCTTTACAGTAACTGATTCTGAAAATAAAATTGTTGAAAGAGCAAAAATAACAGTAGGCGACCAAACTAGGTATACTGATGAAAAAGGAGTAGCTACTTTTAACCTCAAAGAAAATGCTAACCTTTCTTATGTAGCTGAAATGCCTTGTGGAACTCAGCTTAAAGGAACTGTAAAACCAACCATAGGTGCTAAGGTAGCTGTAAAATTCTCTATTGCAGAACGCGGTGAGATTACTCTTAAAAATGAAACTAACAAAACTTGTACTGTAGAGGTAAATGGAAAAGCATATGGTTCTTTAGCTCCAGGAGCAAGCAAAACAGTGAATGACTTACCTTTCGGTATTTACGATATTAAATTTTTCATAGATAAAAATGAAGTTCCTAAATACTTCGGATATCAATTGACTTGTACACAGAAAACTCATACTTTTACTTTGAAACAAGCGGATCTAACTGATGATGAAGAAGAAGGAGATGACAATGGTGGAGAAGATAATGGTGGAGATGAAGAAGATTAGTAATCTCATATTATAAAATGTAAAAAGGAGAGCTTGCCTTAGGCAAGCTCTCCTTTTTACATTTCCTACACTTGTCAATCTGATAATCCTAACTCTTCTGCAAATTCTTCTTCTTGTCCTTCTGCTATTTCTTCTTTTTTCACTTTTTCTATTTTGCGTTCATTCAGGTTGTATTGGGCATTGAGTTTCTCCAAGTCATCTAAAAATGATTTCTCAATATTCACTTTTAGGTGGTGGTTCTCCATATTTAGGTAGATAGGCTCTTCTACGCTGTGAATGTGAAAGTAGAGTGGTGTTTTTCCTTTGTGCTTCTTCAGTACTTTTTGGTAAGAAGCTATCAGTGGCGAGGTTATTTCTTCTGTATTCAGGTGTAATGTGATTTTCTTGGCAAATGTTTCCATTGCATCTTGCAAGAACTCTATTTGTGTTACCTGTATTCTCGGTTCCCTTCGCTGTTGTGTTTGAGGGTCTATAAAGCCTTCTTGTACTTTGAATTTTACAAAAAGGAACGCCCCTCCTATCATATACTTATGGAATTCACCGTAATCTTTTCCAAAAAGTTTAAACTCAAAGGTGCCCTCATAGTCCTCCAAAGTGAAGAAACCGAAAGGTTTTCCATTCTTGCTCGTGCGGTGTTGCACATCGCTCACCATTCCTGCTACGCTCAGCTCTCGATTGATGAGTTCGCGCAAATCTTGTAGTTGCGAGAGTGCAATATTGCAGAAAAGCTCTATCTCATACTTAAAATCGTCTAAAGGGTGTCCTGAGATATAAATACCTACTACCTCCTTTTCTCGGCGCAACTGTTCTAAATTTCCCCAAGTTTCGCACTGCGGAATGGCAGGTTCTGGAATTTCTACTTCGCTCTCTCCTCCAAACAGACTCATTTGAGCGGAATTCTTACTCTCTTGGTATTTGGTACCAAACCTAATGGCTTTTTCCAAGAAGGGAATGCCATCAGCTTCAGCGTGGAAGTACTGTGCCCTGTGTACCTTGCTAAACGAATCAAAACCGCCAGCTAAGGCAAGGCTCTCAAAGGCTTTCTTGTTGATGTTCCTGTAGTCTACGCGCTTGGCCAAATCGAAAATGGAGGAGTAAGGACGCTCTTGGCGGTTTTCTACAATAGTGTCTACGGCTCCTTTACCAACTCCTTTTACGGCTCCCATCCCAAAGCGGATGTGTCCTTCTTTGTTCACCGTAAATTTGTACAGAGATTCGTTTACATCAGGAGGTAATACCCTTATGCCCATTCGGTTACATTCTTCAAGGAAGAAGGTGATGGTTTTGATGTCGTTCATATTGTTGGAGAGTACAGCAGCCATATACTCTGCCGGATAGTTAGCTTTTAGGTAGGCTGTTTGGTATCCTACCCACGCGTAGCAGGTAGAGTGCGATTTGTTGAACGCATAAGCTGCAAACTTCTCCCAGTCTGCCCATATTTTTTCTAACTTTTTATCGTTGTGTCCTCGCTCTGATGCTTGATTGATGAATTTAGGTTTCATCTTGGCAAGTACCTCTATTTGTTTTTTCCCCATTGCCTTACGCAGTACGTCTGCCTCACCTTTGGTAAAGCCAGCTAACTTTTGGGAGAGGAGCATCACCTGCTCTTGGTATACAGTGATGCCATAGGTCTCTTTCAGGTACTCTTCCATATCTGGAAGGTCGTATACAATGGGCTCTGTCCCTCGTTTGCGGCGAATGAAGCTAGGAATGTACTCCAAAGGGCCTGGCCGGTAGAGAGCGTTCATAGCTATCAGGTCGGCAAAGACAGTGGGTTTGAGCTCTTTCATATACTTCTGCATGCCAGTGGACTCGTATTGAAAGATGCCCACAGTTTCGCCTCGCTGAAAGAGTTGATAGGTTTTCTTGTCGTTTAAGGGGAAAGCTTCGGGGTCAAGAGTGATGCCGTGGGTCAGCTTGATGTTTTCTACGGTGTCTTTGATAAGGGTGAGTGTACTGAGCCCCAAAAAGTCCATTTTTAGCAGTCCTGCACTCTCAACTACCGAGTTGTCAAACTGAGTAACGAATAGGTCAGAGTCCTTGGCTAATGCTACAGGTACGAAGTTGGTGATGTCGTCCGGAGTGATGATTACTCCACAAGCATGTACCCCAGTGTTGCGTACAGAGCCCTCTAAGATATTGGCCTGCTGAATGGTTTGTACGCTCTCTTCATCGCCGTTGCCAGCTAGTAGAAGCTTGAGCTCGTCTACTTTGTATAGTTCCTCACTACGTACTTTCTTTTTTAGGTCTTCCTCTTTCCAGTTGAACATTTTTCCCAAAGAAGATACGCCATTGGGCACTAAAGCTGCTAACCTATTTGATTCTTGTAGTGGTACATCTAACACGCGAGCGGTGTCCTTGATAGCCGATTTGGCGGCCATCTTGCCATAGGTGATGATGCGAGCTACTTGGCTTTCACCGTATTTGTCTATTACATAATTGATGACATCTTGCCGACCAGAGTCCTCAAAATCGATGTCTATATCGGGCATTGATACGCGGTCGGGGTTCAAGAAACGCTCAAAGAGGAGATCGTACTGGATAGGGTCCATATTGGTGATGTCCAAACAATAGGCTACCGCCGAACCTGCTGCCGAGCCACGTCCTGGGCCTACCGAGACGCCCATATTTCGCGCTGCTGCAATGAAGTCTTGTACAATCAGGAAGTAGCCTGGGTAGCCTGTCTTCTCAATGATAGAAAGTTCAAAGTCTAAGCGTTCTCGTATTTCGTTGGTGATTTTCTTGTATTTCCGTTTAGCCCCTTCGTAGGTTAGGTGGCGCAGGTAGTTGTTTTCTCCTTTCTTTCCTGTAGGGTCGTCTTCTACTTGGAAAGGTTCTGGAATCTCAAATTTAGGCAAGAGGATGTCGCGTGCCAGTCCGTAGGGCTCCACCTTGTCGATAATTTCCTGAATGTTTAGAATTGCTTCCGGAAGGTCTTTGAAGAGAGCTTTCATCTCTGCCGAGCTTTTGAAGTAATATTCGTCATTAGGCATTCCAAAGCGGTACCCGCGTCCGCGTCCTTTAGGAGTTTTTTGCTTCTCTCCATCTTTTACGCACAGCAGAATGTCGTGGGCATTCGCATCTTTCTTTTGTAGGTAGAAAGTGTTGTTGGTAGCTACCAGCTTTATATGGTGTTTTCTAGAAAGGGTTATAAGGATTCCATTTAGCCTATTTTCGTCCTCTTGCCCGTGGCGCATTACTTCTAAATAGAAGTCCTCGCCAAATTGCTCTTTCCACCACAGTAGGGCTTCTTCCCCTTGCTTGGTGCCTATGTTTAGTATTTTGAATGGTATTTCTCCGTTAGTACCTCCTGAAAGTACGATTAGGTCGCTTTTGTACTGTTCTACAATGGCCTTATCTATGCGCGGCACGTAGTAAAATCCTTTGGTAGAGGCAATAGAGGCCATTTTGATAAGGTTTTGGTAGCCTTGTTTGTTTTTGGCTAAGATTACCACTTGGTAGCCATTGTCTTGTCGGGTTTTGTCTAAATGGTTTTCGCAGATGTTGAACTCGCATCCTATGATAGGCTTGATGGGCAGTTCAGTAGGTTTTGCTCCTTTTTCTTCAGCTTCTTTGTTTTTGGCATTTACTTCTTTGTTGTAGCCTTGTACTGCCTGTACAAAGTGGAAAGCAGCCATCATATTGCCACTATCGGTTAGGGCAACTGCAGGCATTTTCTCTTTAGCCGTAATTTTTACCAGCTCCTTGATAGAGGTAGTCGATTGTAGGATAGAGTGTTGTGTATGGTTGTGCAGGTGGGCAAAGGAAGCACCTTCTAAAAGCGAGGCATCTACTTGAGTGGCAATCGCTTGGTCTGTGGCACTGCTCTGTTGCAAGGCTTCCGAGGCCTTTTTTAAATTGATGTGCTCCAGTCCCCAGAGCTGTATTGGGGCAGAGTGGTGAGACTGAAAAGCTGTGAAGTATTCTTGAGAAAAAGTCCCTTCTTTGAAGCCTTCACCGCGGCGTATAAGTTCAAAAAAACAGCGGGTAGTAGCCTCTACGTCGGCAGTGGCATTGTGGGCTTCGGCAAACGGAGTGCCAAAGAGAAAATAGTGTAGTTCTGTAAGGTTGGGAAATTTGTAGTTGCCATTGCGCCCTCCGGGGATTTTACATAAGTTAGCAGTCGCCTCGGTACAAGTATCGATAACAGGCATAGAGCTCAAAGGGCTTTCCACGCCATAGCGGTAGAACTCAGCCCCCATAATGTTGATGTCGAAGCCTATGTTTTGTCCTACGATGTATTTTGCTTTGCTGAGTACTTCGTTGAAAGCCTTAAAAACCTCTGCAATGGGCACCCCTTGCGTTTCGGCTAGTAGGGTAGAGATACCGTGTATTTTCTCGGCGTCAAAAGGAATGTCAAACCCGTCTGGGGCAATCAGGAAATCGTTGTGTTCTATCAGTTCGCCCCACTCGTCGTGCAGCTGCCAAGCTATTTGTATGGCACGAGGCCAGTTGTTTGAGTCGCTTAGGGGGGCGTTGTAGTTGCGGGGCAAGCCCGTAGTTTCGGTGTCGAATATTAAATACACGGCAATGTGGGGGTGTTTAATAGTGAATGCTTATTGCTTGCAAATCACTTGGTTCTTGTATTTCAAACTCACTGAGGAGTAGTTGTCTAACGCATCTGTCTTTTCCAGCTGCTTGTAGAAAGCCTTTAAATTGGCTATTTTAAGTTGTTCGTTTTCAAACTTGCCAAAGAACACTTTGAAGTGTGGTACGCGCATTAAGAAGCTGTACTCGCCATTGGGCAATACTTGTACCTCGGTGATGTTTTCGCGCAGCCATTTGTCTTCTTTGATGAAAGTCATCAGAAGGAAAGTAGTATCCCAATACTTGCTGCTATGGCCACGCACCAAGGGCACTCGTGCTGAAAATACGCTAGAAAGAGGCATTTTTTTTCCTTTGCTGTCCATATAATAGGCCTCTTTGTCTTCGTACACTCTCGCAATGGGGTCTCGCTGTTTTATTTTAGCACTTAGTATGCCATCGATAGTGTAGAACACTTCGGCTTTTTCTATCATATGGTTGTTGTCCAAAGCCTCTTCTATCTCATTGATTCGCAAGAATCCCAATGAGTGGGGAGCTTGAGGGTCTTTGAAGATTGTTCTACGGATGTTCTCATCAGTAATGAACATATTGGTGTCGGTATACTCTATAGCAATGTCTTGCACCAGTCGTTTTTCGTTTTTGCTGTTAGCCCATAGTTGTATGCAAAAAGGCAACAGTATGATAACAGCTATTTTAAAAAGAATCTTGTACATAGAAGAGAGGGTTATTTTAGGTCATATCCAAAGCGGCGCAGCTGGCGTGCATTGCTACGCCAATCCTTGTTCACTTTTACGAACAGTTCTAAATGCACCTGCTTGCCAAAGAATTTCTCTAAATCGGCACGAGCAGCGATGCCTACTTTTTTAAGCGCTTCACCTTTATGACCTATAATGATGCCTTTTTGGCTTTCCCGCTCTACCATTATCACGGTGCGAAGGTGTAGGATAGTATCGCTGTCTACAAAAGCTTCAGTCTCAACTTCTACCGAATACGGAATCTCTTTCTGATACTGCAAGAGGATTTTCTCGCGGATAATCTCGTTTACGAAGAAGCGTTCTGGCTTGTCGGTCAGTTGGTCTTTTGGAAAGAAAGCTGGGCCTTCGGGCAGTAGTTCTAAGATGCGGTTGAACACTACTTCGGTTTGGAAGTGGTGTAAAGCTGAAATAGGAAATATTTCTGCCTTGGGTACTTTTCCTTTCCAGTAGGCTACTTGTTCTTCTAATTGCGCTTGTTGTGTTTGGTCTACCTTGTTGAGGAGTAGTAACACTGGCACCTTAAGCTGATTGATACGCTGAAAGAAAGCTTCGTCTTTTAGTTCTTTTTCGCCTACTTCTACCATATACAGCAGAATGTCGGCATCTTCAAAAGCACTTTTTACAAAATCCATCATTGAGGATTGCAAGGCGTATTGAGGCTTGATGATGCCGGGCGTATCTGAGAAAACCACCTGAAAATCCTCCCCACTGACGATGCCAAAGATGCGGTGCCGAGTCGTCTGTGCTTTTGAGGTGATGATAGAGAGTTTTTCCCCTACAAAGGCGTTCATAAGGGTAGATTTCCCTACATTAGGGTTTCCTATGATATTTACAAATCCAGATTTGTGCATTTTCAATATTTGATCACTTGTTTAGGTATTCAGCCATTCCTTTGCCCCAATGAGGGTGATTGGGGGTCTTGGGTTGGAACTGTTCGAATTTCTCTAACGCTTTGGTTAGCATAGGGCGAGCTTTTTCCACGCCTCCCCCAAATGCTTTGGGAGTGAAGTAGATACCTATGGCGCGAATAAGGTACGGACGAGGGTTGTCGGCATTTGCTTTGAGAGCTTTTTCCGAGTATTCCTTGCTCATCTTGCCGTATTTTGCACCGCGGAACATAGGGTTTACTTTTACCTTTGCACTGTACAAATAGGCGTAGAGAGCATTGATTTCAGAAGGGTCAGCCTCCTTTTGTTGAGCAGCTATTTTTAGGTATTTTTCTGCCTGATCGCAATAGCTATCAATGGTGCTTCCAGAGCTCTGGTCGGCAATCCTGATGTTTACGTAGGCAGTGTAATAGTTGGCAAGCCAGTCGGTAGGTGCTGCCAAGGCTATGCGCTCAAAAGCATTGGCTAAGGGCTGCAATTCGGTGTTTGTATAACTCTTGTCAAGCACCTTTATTTTTTCGCTGAGGGCAGTGTCTACATTTTGTGCCCACCCTATAGAACTTGCTACAAGCAAGCAAAGAGTAATTAATCTAATCATATTGTTCAAAGTTTTATGAGTATTAAGTGGTTTAAAGGTTTCTTTGCGCGGTTTGAAAGGCTGTCTACCTTCTTCTACCTTGGGGTCTTTTTCCTGCACTCGGTAGAGTGGGGGCAGGGCTACGCTCTTGTGTAGCCTCGGTTTCTTTCTTTTTCTCGCGCTTGTACAATGGTATCAGGTAGCTCAGGGTATAATTGAAACTTGTCCCAAAGCGACTGCCTTCGTGTACGCGTCCGAAAGCAGGAAGGTAGTAGTTGGGGAACTCGTCTACTCCTGTTTGGGCTACGAGCACTCCTACCCGTACGCTCATTCCTGCATAAAGATTCCGAAGCAGTTCGGCTTTCAGTCCTAAAACAATTTCCAGCCAATGGGCTGTGCGCCCATCGTGCTTGCCTAAGAACTGTGGGGCGTGTCCTGAGGTGTCTTCGTTCCAATATTGGTTGTCCTTGTGGAGGGTGTAGGCTGTCAAGTCTTGTGAAAAGACAGATAGCCCATAGCGTGCACCAGCGTAAATCATATTTTCCATTCCGTACCAGTTGCCATAGGAGTTGTAGTCAAAGCCTAAGCGCAAAAACTGACCTTGAGTGGTGTATTTGAAAAAATCTTCATCGGTAGTTTTGCGTTCGGTACCTATCTCAGCAGCAGCGTAGTAGTTGCTTGTCAGCCGGTAGTCCCCTACTAATTCAAGTCCGTAGTAGTTGCTGTTGAAAAATGGGAGAGCCAGCTTGCTGAGGTCAGCTCCTATGCGCAAGCCGTAGCGTTGTTTGTATACAGTAGCCGTCTCTTTTTCAGGGAGCGCTATAGTAGTGCGAGTACCTGTTGTGCCCGCCGCTGTATTAGTGGCTGTCTGAACAACAGTGGGGCTTGCAGTTTGACTAACTGCGGGGTGCGAAAACACTCCCAGCAATAGGCTAATGGTATAGGTGTAGATGTGCTTTTTTCTCATTATCAACGGTTGTATTGCGTAACTTCAGTCCTTTTAGCCAAGAGTGGTTGGGGTTTTGTAGGGTGGCAGAAAGGGTGGTGTAGTAGGTGCGTATGCCGCAGGCCTTGCTCACGAAAGTCTGTACAGGGGTGTAGCTCAGGGTTAGGGTGGCTGTGGTGGTGATATTGCCCGATACTACTGTTTCCAAGAGGTAGGTAGTGGGATTCTCTAAACGCAGTGGCAGAGCAAGCGAATCTAAGGTAGCTTTACTCACCAAAGGGGTGTTGCTGCCTTCTCCATATACTGTCAAGTTGCTGACGCTGAAAGGAGTTCGTAGGTTGTTGGGGTCGTAGAAGCGCACTACCAAACGGGGAGTATTGACCGTTTGGTCGCAGAGATCGTCCGACTCGCAGGCGCAACAGCCCAGCAGAGTGAGGGCTAAAAAGACTATTTTTTTCAAAATAAACTGGATTGTGAAACTTAGGGGCAAAGGTACAAATAATTGGCAAAACTGCAAAATGTAGGGAGTAAAAGTGGGGCGAAACACACGGCTTTGTGGTAGAGCTGAAGTGAAGACAAAGTGAAGACAAAGTGAAGACAAAGTGAAGACGAAGTGAAGACG
>ERZ772971.1306-NODE-1306-length-14585-cov-5.913833_pt1 | contig 14585 bp, 10 predicted proteins | sample MGYA00511943_ERZ772971 | MGnify/ENA primary metagenome ERZ772971 (study PRJEB29015, sample SAMEA2737929) | human oral metagenome | biome: human oral; feature: human-associated habitat; material: dental | place: China | collected 2144 ... | reverse complement strand
CGCCTTGTCCCACCAGATGGCGCGGCCGCGCTGCTGCTCGGCTTCCAGCGACGGGCGTTTTTCCTTCAGCTGCTGCAGGAACTGGGTGACATCGGAGACGTACAGGGCCATGACGATGGGCCACGTGGGCGGAAAGAGGGTTGAGAATGAACGGCAGACAGATGGTCGGAGAATCGTTCGAGGCAGATGGCGTAAAAGCGCGCCGCAATGACAGGGTCATTGAGGCGTTCCGGGGCCGGTGCTGGAGGCATCCTGCATGCAAGACCCTGCCGCGGAAACGGATTCTTCGGCAATTGTAATGGAGCTGTTGGCGTTTGCGAGGCTTGCCGGCAGGTGTGTGGCAGATGCCTCCGTCCGGGTGGCGGAAGGATACGAAGCGGCAGCGATGGCGGGGGGCGCCCTGTGTGCGGGGCAGGCGTGCCGGCGTGGATCCGGGATGGGAGGGCACGGGAGTCGGAGTGTCCGGGAGACGAAGCACAGTTTTCGTGTACGCACATGAGAGCTGGTATCCGTGGCCCGGACAAACGGCGGAGCGGGCGAGGAAGCACACGTACACTGTCCGGTGGCGGACAGCCGCAACCGCAATATACGGACGATAGCGAGGAGCGATATGGACAGTATCAACTACACCGACGACAAAAACCTGGTCAACTACGACGAGGTGGCCGAACTCTACGAGAGTGTCGGATTCGGCAAGGCGTCCGATTACAAGGGGGATGCCCGCTACAGAGCCACCCTGAGCCAGCCCGGAACCTACGCCTTTTTCGCACTGGACAGCAACAACCATCTGCTGGGCATGCTGCGCGCCTTCAGTGATGACCGGATCTGCACCTGGGTAGCCGACATCTGCGTCCAGCCCCAGTGGCAGCGGCAGGGTATCGGCGCCCATCTGATGGGTATGCTGGAAAAGCGTTTTGGTCACACGGCCATCTATGTCTCGGCGCTGTCGGGTAGCGAAGACTTCTTTGAGAAACAGGGAGTCAAGCGGGCCAGCAAGCTCATTGCCTGCGCCCGGCGGGGCGGCGACGGCCTGTCGTAGGAGGCTTCCCTTGCAGAGGCGGGGAGAGCCAGAGCGCCCCTGCAGGAGCCATGCGTGCAGGGGACAGTGCAGTGCAAGAAGCACGGGAATCCATGGGTCACAGGAAATCCGTTATGCTTGCGGGCTTTCGTGAATCTCGGCATGACCCCGGTGCCCGGCATGTCTGCTGGGACAGCATGCCGCCTGACGGGGGCTGATGGGCCTGTCTGCCAGCTCCGGGGCCTCCAACACTGCAATTGCCTGCCGATGAACAACCACAGGAAAAACTCTGTTTCCCGCCCTCGTGGCTGGGCTGGTGCGGCCCTGCTGGCCCTGAGCCTGCTGGGCGGCTGCGACTATATTGCCGAGAAGAAGCTCAGCGCCGGCGAAAGCACCGAGGCCGACGTGCGCCGCTACATGGGCGAGCCCGAGATGATCTGGGAAGAGCAGGACGGCAGTCGCACGCTCGAATACCCCCGTGGCCCCCTGGGCAAGGAAACCTACTTCGTGGTCATCGGCGCCGATGGCCGCTACCGCAGCATCACGCAGGTGCTCAACGAAGAGAACTTCCGCAAGATCCAGCCGGGCATGACCCGCGACGAAGTCCGCCAGATTCTGGGCAAGCCCGGCGAGATCACCCGCTACAAACGCCAGAACGAGGAAGTCTGGAGCTGGCGCTACCTGGGTGGCGATACCCGCACCATGTTCTTCCTCGCCCACTTCGACCAGGACACTGGAAAGCTCAAGCGTACCGACGCCATGCAGGACTGGAAGAAGATGGGGCACTGAAGCCCGGGCGTGTCCATGGTGATCACCCGGTGCAGGTCTTGTTGGCGGTCTGAAGTGATGGATGCTCCCGCAGATCATGCACCATGGCATCACGCAGGATGGCGTTCAGACGGCTTTGGTAACCTTCTCCGTCACGTTTGAGCCAATGCAGCACATCCGCATCGATACGGATGGTGATGGGCTTTTTGATGGGACGGTAGAAGCGGCCCTGCACGGCATGCTCCCAGTCCTTCGGGTTCTGCTGGGGAATGTCGCTGTAGTCGATATCATCATCCGGCCGCGCGTCGTTCTGGGCACGCAGTCTTGCCACTTCTTCTGGTGTGTTCTGGTGGCGCTGGCTAGACAAGGTTTTTCTGACGATGGCCATGGTAGATCTTCCTCTCTTGACGGTCTGCACGGCGGGCACTGATGATGCGGATGACCTCAATGCCCAGATCGTCGTCGTACAGGGTGTGTGCAACCAGCAGCAGCGTCAGTGTGTCCGGGGTCTCGCCGAGAGTCTGCCAGCGCTGCTCCCCATGTTCGATCCGATCCTGGATGGTAAGCGCGAAGGGGTCCGAAAAAACTTCAGTGGCCTGATCGAACGTTATGCCATGTTTTCGCAGGTTGCTTTCTGCTTTTGCGTCATCCCACTCAAAACGCTGGTAATCCATACCTCGTTCCGGTTGTGTATGTACAAAAGTGTACATGACATTTGTGTGTACGTCACTTTCATGGAAGACCTCACTGCGGGCGTGCGTCAGGCTGGTTGACCAGCGCCTCATACACCTGCTCCAGCGACTCGAAGCAATTCCCTTCGCCCAGCTCTTCCAGAAAACCTGCCCGGTTCATCAGCGAGGTGGGCTGCCGGTTGGCCCCGCAGACGATCAGCCGGTGGCCGTGTTCCAGAATGTGGTTGTGCAGCGTCTGCAGCGCATCCAGCCCGGTCGTGTCCATGGTGATCACCCGGTGCAGGTCCAGTACCACGATGTCCGGCAGCGGCTGCGACGTAGCCGTGATGGCTTCCAGCTTGCTGATCGAACCGAAGAAGATCGATCCATACGCCTGCCAGACGCCCACGCTGCGGCCACTGGTCAGTGTGGCCACGTTGGCTGGCGCTTCGATCCGGTCCACCCGCGTGACGCGTGCCACCCGGTAGATGAAGAAGAAGCTGGCCAGCAGCAGGCCGAACTGCACGGCCACCGCCAGGTCGAACACCACCGTCAGCAGGAAGGTGGTGACCAGTACGGTCCGATAGTTGAGCGTGAAGCGGCGCAGCCGCGCAAAGGCGCGCCAGTCGCCCATGTTGAAGCCGACGAACAGCAGGATGCCGGCCAGCACGCTCATCGGAATGTTCACGGCCAGCGGCGCCAGCAGCAGCATGAACACCAGCAGCGTGAGGGCATGCACCACGCCGGCAATGGGTGAATGGGCGCCGCTGCGGATGTTGGTCACCGTCCGGGCGATGGTGCCCGTCACCGCAATGCCGCCGAACAGCGGCGTGGTGAAGTTGGCAATGCCCTGCGCCATCAGCTCCTGGTTGGGGTCGTGCCGGTCGTGTGCCATGCCATCGGCCACCCGGGCACACAGCAGTGATTCGATGGCCCCCAGGAAGGCAATGGCCAGCGTCGGTCCCACCAGATTCTGGGCCGACTGCCAGTCGAAGCTGGGCAGTACCGGCGAGGGCAGGCTCTGCGGAATGCCACCGAAACGGCTGCCGATGGTTTCGAGCGGCAGCCGCAGCCACCAGGTCAGCACGGTGCCGAACAGCAGGACCACCAGTGGTGCGGGAATGCGCCAGAGCAGGCGTTTGAGGGCGCTGGCCTGGGGGGGCGTCGCCCCGGCCAGGGCCTGGGGCTGATGATGGGCTGCCGCCTTGCGGGTACCTGGGCGGGGAGCGTCTTCATGGTGCAGAGACGCCGGCGTGGCGGCGGGTGCGGCGGTGGATGCAGTGGCGGATGTGGCGGTGGATGCAGCGGTTGATGCAGCGGTGTCCGCGGTGACGGCGGTGTCTCTGGTATCTGCGGCGTCAGTGGTGGCCAGGGACCGTACGTCCGCGTCGACAATGGTCGTCGGCACGTCGAGGTCCACCACACCCTGTGCCGGCTGTTCCAGTGCGGTCTGGCGGGAGGTCATCACCTTCGGCGGCTTGGGCCACAGGAAGAGCGTCACCAGCGTGGCCAGGCCCAGCCCCACGGCGGGCAGGTTCAGCCCGTCGCGGTAGTGCAGCAGCACATCCAGCTGCGAGAAGAAGTTGGCCGGCATCTTCTCGATGCGCAGTCCGAGGAAGTCCTTGAGCTGCGACAGCATGATCACCACGGCAATCCCGTTGGTGAAGCCGATGACGATGGAGATGGGCACGAAGCGGATGATCTGCCCCAGCTGCAGCGCGCCCATCAGGAAGAGCACCACGCCCGCCATCATCGTGGCCAGCAGCAGGTTCGACATGCCGTAGGTCATGGCAATGCCGTAGAGCATGGCCACGAAGGCCCCGGCCGGCCCGCCGATCTGCACCTTCGAGCCCCCCAGCAGCGACACCAGCGCGCCACCAATGATGGCCGTGATCAGCCCCTGCTCGGGCTTGACACCGCTGGCGATCCCGAAGGCCATGGCCAGCGGCAGCGCCACGCAGGCCACCGTCAGCCCGGCGCCCACATCGGCCATCAGGTCCTGTCGGCGATAGGTCTTGAGGCTGTCGAGGAGGGCGGGGCGGAAGTGGAGGGTGAAGCGCTTCATGATGACGGGTGACGCAGATCGGGACGGATGTGCGGTTGGGGTGGTGACCAGACAGGTGGACTCATTCTAGAGCGTGTCCTGGACTTGTTCATCCCCGTGTGGGTGCATGGGTAATGGCCCACTGGTACTGCCCGCCACTCATGCCAAACCGTCCTGTAGAGCCGTTCGATGCAGGCACTCTGAAGCACCCTGATAATTCGGGCTGCCTGAGATCGTCACCTGCCATAGAAGGTAACAGACCATTCCCCCAGTCGCCCCGTATTGCCCGCGCGGCGGTCCGCCGCCGCCAGCGTCCAGGTGCTGCCGCCGGAGGTGGCCACCACGGGTTCTTCCATGTGGCGGCGGATGCCGAAGGCAAAATTCGACAGGCCCTGGCAGGCACTGGTGGAAACCCGGGTGTTGTTGACCATGTGGTAGCACGTGTGTGGAATGGTCAGCGTACTGGTCTGGCCACTGGGGCTGGTCAGCGTCATCTGCAGATCACCCGGGCTGGGATGTGCGCCCGTGCCGGCGGCGTCTGTTGCCGTGACGGTCACGTCGATATGCTCGATGTGGGTGATGTTGCAGTCGGACGGGCTGACTGTCGAGGCAATGCCGTCGGCCACGGGCTGGTTCAGGCTGGCCGCATTCTGGAATGGATCGTCCGGCTGGCTGCCGCTTGCGGAATTGACTTCGGGAATGCCCGCATTGGCAGTCACCTTGTAGGGTCCGCACTGCTTCAGTGTGCTGCTGCCACCCACGCTCTGCCAGGTGCAGGCCTGCGCCACGGCGGCTGCCGCATCGGCCACGCCAAAGCCGTATTCGTGGTTGAAGTGGTAGCCGCCGTAGCTGGTCCAGCCCGCGTTGCCGGTATCCACCTGCCGGGCCGTTCTGGCCAGAATCAGTGGTACGTCACGCCAGGTCAGGTTTGGGTTGGCCTGCAGCATCAGGGCCACCACGCCCGAGATCATCGGTGTGGCCGCCGAGGTACCAGAGAAATCGTCGCTGTAGGTGTTCTGCAGTCCGGTGGTGCTCACAGCGGGCAGGTTGCTGGCGGTTTTCTGGCCACTGCCCGAGGAGGGGGCACAGACCAGCAGGTTCGGGCCGGGTTCGCTGTAGATGGCGCGCTTGCCCGAGGCATCAGTGGCGCAGACGGGCAGGGCGCCCAGCACACTCACGCTGCCGTCCAGCACCGAGTAGTCGCCATATTCGGCCCCGTTGCCACCGGCGAAGGTGAAGATGCTGCCCAGTCCGTTGCGGCCGTTGTCCAGCCCGCGGCGGATCGTGGCGGCATGCGTGATGCCTACGGACGGGGTATTGAAGTGACCGTCGTCGAAAGCGCCCCAGCTGTTGTTGTAGATATGGTTCCTGTCCTGGTCGCGCACCATGGCGTCCAGCACGTCGGCGCTGCTGCCGGTTTCCAGGGCGTTGTAGCCCACCAGGCTGGCACGTGAGGCTACGCCACGACCGCCGATGCCGTTGTCGTCGCGGGCGGCAATCACGCCGGCCACGTTGGTGCTGTGGGAGTCATTGGCGTCGCAGGGCATGGGCCAGGGGCTGCCGCGCTTCCAGCTGCCGTCGTCGACGTAGTTGTAGCTGCCGCCTTCCACCACGTTCGGGGCCAGATCGTCGTGGGTCACTTCCAGCCCGTGGTCCACCAGGGCGATGCGTATGCCCTCGCCATGGGCATTCGTGTTCCAGACCGGCGAGACGTTCAGATCCTCGGCGGCTTTCATCCCGGAGTAGCCGGTCAGGTTGCCACCGTTCTGCAGGTACCACTGGGTCGGGAAGCGCGGATCGGCGCCGCTGCCCTGGGCTGCAGCTGCCTTTGCATGGTATTTGAGTGTGCAGTTGCTGCCGTTGAGCAGCGTACCCGGCTGGGGCCTGTCGCTGGCGGCCTGGCCACCGCTGCCACCGTCGCCGCTGCCGCTGCAGGCCGCCAGCAGGGCGGCCATCAGCATGGGGATGATTCTGCGGGGGAACAGGGGCGGGGTGGCTTTCATGGTCATTACCCCACCTTCATCCCCGCCTTCGCCCCACTGTCCACATCCAGCAGGAACAGCCCCTCACTGTCATCCTGTCCCACGGCCGACAGGATCATGCCTTCCGACACGCCGAACTTCATCTTCCGGGGCTTGAGGTTGGCCACCACGATCACGTTGCGGCCGACCAATGCGGCCGGATCCCTGTAGAAGGCGGCAATGCCGGAAAACACCTGCCGCGGCTTCTCCTCGCCGATGTCCAGCATGAAGCGCAGCAGCTTTACTGAACCTTCCACGGCCTCGCAGGAGATTACCTTCGCCACGCGCAGGTCGGGGCGGGCGAATTCGTCGATGGTGATGTACTCGGGTTCGCCGGAGCCCGTGGCTGCGGCACCCGCCACGGCAGCGGCCTGTGTTCCACCTGTCTGGCCGCTCTTGCCTGTTCTGCCCTGGCCGTCAGCGCCCGGCCTGCCCGGTGCGCCGTGGCCGGCGGCTTTTCCGGCGGTGTCGGTTCGGCCGCCTTTGGCATCCTTGCCAGCTGTGTCCCCTTGGCTATCCGAGGCTTTCCTGCTGCCGGCGTTACCTTTGCCGGACGCCTCCTTGCCTGCTTCCTCCGCCGCCCAGCCAAACAGTGCATCCAGCTGCTTCATGTCCACCCGCTGCATCAGGTGCTGGTACGGCTGGATCTGATGCCCGGCCGGCAGGGGCTGGCCGATCATGTGCCATGCAAAGGGCTGCGGCAGGTTCAGGAAGGTGGCTGCGCGGGCGGCCGTGTCGGGCAGTACCGGCGAGAGCAGGGTGATCAGTTCGGCGAAGGCGCGCAGGGCATCCGAACACACCTGGTGCAGGCGGGCCTCCTGGCCCGGCTGTCTGGCCAGTTCCCAGGGCTTCTCGGCGTCGATGAACTGGTTGACGCGGTCGGTGTAGGCCATGATGGTGCGCATGGCCCGGGCGTAGTCGCGCTGCTCGTACATGTCGGCCAGGGCGCCGGCACCGGGCCAGCTGGCGGCAAAGGCGGCCATCGTTTCGGGGCTGGCTGCGGCCAGCCTGCCGTCGAAGCGCTTGACGAGAAAGCCTGCCGAGCGGCTGGCAATGTTGACCAGCTTGCCGATCAGGTCACTGTTGACGCGGGCGACGAAGTCCTCGGCGTTGAAGTCCACGTCTTCCACCCGCGGGTTCAGCTTGGCAGCCAGGTAGTAGCGCAGCCATTCGGGGTTCATGCCCAGTTCCAGGTACTTCTTCGGCGACAGGCCCGTGCCGCGCGATTTGGACATTTTTTCGCCGGAGATGGTGAGGAATCCGTGCACGAAGATGTTGTCGGGCGTGTGCAGGCCGGCAAACTCCAGCATGGCCGGCCAGAACAGGGTGTGGAAGTAGATGATGTCCTTGCCGATGAAGTGCACCTGCCGGTACGGCCGCTGCGGATCCCTGCCAGCGTCGGCGGCGATGAAGGGGCCGAAGTCGATGCCGCGCTTCTCGCACAGGGCCTTGAGCGAGGCCAGATAGCCCACCGGGGCATCCAGCCAGACATAGAAGTATTTGCCCGGCGCATCGGGGATGGGAATGCCGAAGTAGGGTGCATCGCGCGAGATGTCCCAGTCGGCCAGCGGGTTGCCGGCGCTCTGGGTGGCGGCATTGGCCTGGGCCGTGCCGGCATTGTTGGCGACGCTGGCGGCATCACCGGGGGCATGGGGCGCGTCCGGGTCGATGCCCGATCCGGCTGCCACGGCACCGGCTTCGGTGGCAGCATTCCAGCTGTCGCTGCCCAGCCATTCCCTGGCCTTGTTGGCCACTTCGGGCTGCAGCTGGCCGCGGCCCAGCCAGTCGTGCAGGAACTTGCGGCAGCGCGGGTCGGACAGGCTGAAGAAGTAGTGTTCGGAGGTGCGCATCACGGGCGTGCTGCCGGTGAGCGTGGAGTACGGGTTGATGAGGTCGGTGGGGGCGTAGACCTTGCTGCACACTTCGCAGGCATCACCGTACTGGTCCTTTGCGTGGCAGTTGGGGCATTCACCCTTGATGTAGCGGTCCGGCAGGAACATTTCCTTCACCGGGTCGAAGAACTGCTCGATGGTGCGGGTGCTGATCAGTCCGGCGGCCTTGAGGCTGCGGTAGATGCCCTGTGACAGTTCGACGTTCTCGGGTGAATGGGTGGAGTGCCAGTGGTCGAAGCTGATGTGGTAGCCGTTCAGGTAGAACGGACGCTCCGCGGCAATGCGTGCCACCAGTTCCTCGGGGGTGATGCCTTCGCCCTGGGCCTTCAGCATGATGGGGGCGCCGTGGGCATCGTCCGCGCCCACGAACAGCACCTCCTTGCCCTGCATGCGCTGGAAGCGCACCCAGATGTCGGCCTGGATGTATTCCATGATGTGGCCGATGTGGAAGGAACCGTTGGCGTAGGGCAGGGCCGTGGTAATGAACAGGCGCTCGGGCTGCTGGCTGGCGGAGGGCTGGGTCTGGGTCATGGAGGAAGAAGGCTGGTGGAAGGGCGGCGGGAGGGGCGTTCCGATGGTGAAGGCTGTCCGGCGCGCCGTGGACGCCCCGGGGGCCAGACCGGTGTGTGCCCATGGCGCCGACGGGATGCCACGCCGATGCAGCGTGCACGGATGACGGGACGCAGCGCCTTTTGTCCCTGCCGCGGTCATGAACGGAAGTTTATCAAGCCGGCGCACGAATTGAGATGCCGGTCATCGGGCCCATCTATGATCCATGTCCTGCCAGTCCCTGTGGGAACGGGAAGCGCCGGTGCCGGTATCAATGGTGCTGGTGCCGGTGTGGCCCATGGCACCGGTACCGATGCGCTTCCTGAAGTCCGGCGGGGTCCGGCGAGAGCGTTGGTGTGAGCCGGGGCGCCTGTGCCTCGTGTGCCACCGGTCGGCCGCTGTCGGCGTGTCGCGACGCTGGCTGTGGTGTCATGGCCAATGTCAATTTGGCCGGCGTGGGGGCGTGCGAGCATCATGGGAATCGTCCGGCGGGCGTTTTCTGCGCCCGGTTACCGCCGGCTGCACATGCTGGCGCATGCTGGTTCGGAATCCGGCGCTCCGCCCGTGGGGCAGAGGCCGGGTCGGTGGCCATGGCATGACGCCATTTCTTTTTAATGATTCAATCATCATGAGTGTTACCGTAGAAGCCGTCAATCAGGCACTGGCTACTGTCGTCGATCCCAATACCGGCAAGGATCTGCTGTCGAGCCGTTCGGCCCGCAATGTGCGGGTGGAAGATGGTTATGTGAGTCTGGATGTGGAACTGGGCTATCCGGCGCTGAGCCAGATCGGCCCGATCCGTGATGCGGTCGTGAAGGCCGTGCGCCAGCTTCCCGGGGTGGAGAATGTCTCGCCCCATGTGTACCAGAAGATCATCGCGCACCAGGTACAGGGCGGGGTGAAACTGCTGCCGCAGGTGCGCAACATCATCGCCGTGGCCTCGGGCAAGGGCGGTGTGGGCAAGAGCACGATGACGGCCAATCTGGCACTGGCGCTGGCGGCCGAGGGGGCCACGGTGGGCGTGCTGGATGCCGATATCTACGGCCCGTCGCAGCCGGTGATGTTCGGCATCACCGACAAACCGCAGACGCCGGATGGCAAGTCGATGGAGCCGCTGGAAAACTACGGGGTGCAGGTCAGCTCCATCGGTTTTCTGATTGACATGGACACGCCGATGGTCTGGCGCGGCCCGCTGGTGGTGCAGGCGCTGGAGCAGCTGCTGCGGCAGACCAACTGGCGTGACCTCGATTATCTGGTCATCGACATGCCCCCGGGTACGGGCGACGTGCACCTGACGTTGTCGCAGCGCATTCCAGTGACGGGCGCGGTGATCGTCACCACGCCGCAGGACATCGCGCTGCTCGATGCCCGCAAGGGGTACAAGATGTTCGAGAAGGTGGGCATTCCGGTCATGGGCGTGGTCGAGAACATGGCCATGCATGTCTGCAGCAACTGCGGCCATGTGGAGCACATCTTCGGCGAGGGCGGCGGGAAGAAAATGGCCGAAGACTACGGGCTGGAGTATCTGGGCGGGCTGCCACTGGACATCCGCATCCGCGAGCAGGCCGACAGCGGCAGACCCACGGTGGTGGCCGACCCCGATGGCGATCTGGCGCAGCAATACCGGAAGATTGCCCGCCGCGTGGCGGTGAAGGTGGCCGAGAAGGCCAAGGACATGTCGTCGAAGTTCCCGTCGATCGTGGTCAAGAACGACTGAGCCCATGGCACGCCCCAGGGGCCGATGCTCACGCTCCCGGGGCTGGCACTGCCTGCCGGAGGTTTTCCGGTGCGGCGTGCGGCCGTGTCGTGGCGTGTCTTCGGCCTCCCCGGCAGGGGCTGCGCCGTCATATATCATTGGGACATCTGCAACTTCGATGGCCCATGCCTATCCTGCTGCCGGCCGCTGTTCCTGCTCCGCGGGAAAGGCGCCTCGCCTTCGGCAGCGGTACCTTCCTCTGGACCTGTGGCGGGAAGGCACGGGACTTTCATCATCGCCAACACCCATGAGTATCAAATCAGACCGCTGGATCCGTGAAATGGCCGAGAAGACGGGCATGATCGAGCCCTTCGAGCCCGGCCAGGTCCGCCAGGTCGATGGCCGCCGCGTGATTTCCTACGGTACGTCCAGCTACGGCTACGACATCCGCTGCGCGCCCGAGTTCAAGATCTTCACCAACATCAACAGCACCATCGTCGATCCCAAGCAGTTCGACGAGAAGAACTTCGTCGACTTCGTGGGCGATGTCTGCATCATCCCGCCCAACTCCTTTGCGCTGGCCCGCACGGTCGAGTACTTCCGCATCCCGCGCAACGTGCTCACCATCTGCCTGGGCAAGTCCACCTACGCGCGCTGCGGCATCATCGTCAACGTCACGCCGTTCGAGCCGGAGTGGGAGGGCTATGTGACGCTGGAGTTCTCCAACACCACGCCGCTGCCGGCCAAGATCTACGCAGGCGAGGGCTGTGCCCAGGTGCTGTTCTTCGAGTCCGACGAGGTATGCCAGGTGTCGTACCGCGACCGGGGTGGCAAGTACCAGGGTCAGCGGGGCGTGACGCTGCCGCGGGCCTGATGCTGTCGGGGGCTGGCGTTATGCCTGGCCTGATGTTGTGCTGGGCCAGGTGTTGCCACGGGCCTGATGCTGCTGCGGTTTTCTCGGGTTTCGGATTGTGGGCGGACGTGGTTATAATCCGCCCCGCTGGTGATGTTCATGCCCGGCTGCACGGAGGCGTCTGCATGACGCATTTTCGTGGGGCGTTTTTCCTGTGTGCCTGTGGGCGTTCAGGGGGCGGGCAGGGCATTCCGGCTTTTCAGGCACGGCCCGTTCGGGTGTGCTGGCCAGGTGCATGCAGGGCGTCCTTGCCTGTTTCTTTGGGGGCAGGAAGGTGCCGGGTTCCGTCGGAACTTCATTGCGTGCCTGTCCGGCCGCCCCTGCCAGACGGGACCGCAGGTCAACCCCATTTTTCAAAAGGGACAATCATGGCAATGCAAGCTGCCGACAAGGCAAAGGTCGTTTCCGAATACCGTCGCGCCGAGAACGATACCGGCTCTCCCGAAGTGCAGGTCGCGCTGCTGACCGCCCGCATCAACGATCTGGCCCAGCACTTCAAGGATCACGCCAAGGATCACCACTCCCGTCGCGGCCTGCTGCGCATGGTCAGCCGCCGGCGCAAGCTGCTCGACTACCTGAAGCGCACCAATCTGGACGCCTACCGCACGCTGATCGAGCGGCTGGGTCTGCGCAAATGATCGGCTGAAGCCATCCCGGATGCCCGCCTTCGTGCGGGCATTCTGTTTTGCGGGGACGGTCTGTTTCCCGAAAGGCGGGCGCTGCGGCAGGGGGGTTCCGGCTGCGGTGCCTGGACGTGGCAGGGCGGCGGCATCGGACCATGTGGCCTCGGGCCATCGGGTCAGGCGCCGGAACGCCAGCCATGGCAGGCAGACAGTCTCCTGTGTCGCCGGATGTCCGGTGACCGAACCAGGAATGAGTCGAAGGTGAACCGTGCCACCGGGTTTGCATGGGAAAGGCACCAACGGGGTGCGAGGAAAAACGATGTTCGAGATCGCCAAGAAAACATTTCAGTGGGGCAGCCACACGGTAACCCTGGAGACCGGAGAGATCGCCCGCCAGGCCACGGGCTCCGTGCTGGTCACCATCGATGACACGATGGTGCTGGCCACTGTGGTGGCCGCGAAGGAGCCCAAGCCGGGCCAGTCCTTCTTTCCGCTGACGGTCGACTATTTCGAGAAGTTCTACGCCGCGGGCCGTATCCCGGGTGGCTTCTTCAAGCGTGAGGGTCGTCCCACCGAGAAGGAGACGCTGACCGCCCGCCTGATCGACCGTCCGATCCGCCCCCTGTTCCCCGAGGGCTTCATGAACGAGGTCCAGGTGGTGCTGACGGTGCTGTCGAGCAACCCCGAGATCGATGCCGACATCCCGGCCATGATCGGTGCCTCGGCCGCGCTGGCCATCTCCGGCGTGCCGTTCAATGGCCCGGTGGGCGCGGCCCGCATCGGCTACATCGACGGCCAGTATGTGCTGAACCCGTCGGCCTCGCAGCTGAAGGAATCACAGCTGGACCTGGTGGTGGCCGGTACCGACCAGGCCGTGCTGATGGTCGAGTCCGAGGCCCAGGAGCTGCCCGAGGACGTGATGCTGGGTGCCGTGGTGTTCGGTCACGAGCAGATGCAGACCGTCATCCAGGCCATCGAGGAGCTGGTGGAAGCCGGCGGCAAGGCCGAGTGGGAATGGACGGCCCCCGAGAAGAACACCGCCCTCATCGACCGTGTGCACGGTCTGGCGGCCGATGCCATGCGTGACGCCTACAAACTGCGCGTCAAGCAGGAGCGTTCGCAGCGTATCAAGGCCATCGAAGCCGATGTGCAGGCCCAGCTGGCTGCCGACGAAAACCCGCCGGCCGCCACCGATGTGGGCGACATCCTGTTCGAGCTGCAGTCGGGCATCGTGCGCAATCAGATCCTGTCGGGCGAGCCCCGCATCGACGGCCGCGACACCCGCACCGTGCGTCCCATCTCCATCCGCACCGGCGTCCTGCCGCGTGCCCACGGCAGCGCGCTGTTCACCCGTGGCGAGACGCAGGCGCTGGTGGTGGCCACGCTGGGTACGGCCCGCGACGAGCAGATCATCGACGCGATCACCGGCGAGTACCGTGAGCGCTTCATGATGCAGTACAACATGCCGCCGTACGCCACGGGCGAGACCGGCCGCATCGGCACGCCGAAGCGCCGCGAGGTGGGGCACGGCCGGCTGGCCAAGCGCGCCATCCACCCGCTGGTGCCCTCGCAGGAAGATTTCGCCTACTCCATCCGTCTGGTGTCGGAAATCACCGAGTCCAACGGTTCGTCGTCGATGGCCTCGGTCTGCGGCGGCTGCCTGGCGCTGATGGACGCCGGTGTGCCGGTCGAGCGTCACGTGGCGGGCATCGCCATGGGCCTGATCAAGGAAGGCAACAAGTTCGCCGTGCTGACCGACATCCTGGGCGATGAAGATCACCTGGGCGACATGGACTTCAAGGTGGCCGGTACCGAACAGGGCGTGACCGCGCTGCAGATGGACATCAAGATCCAGGGCATCACCCGCGAGATCATGCAGGTGGCGCTGGCTCAGGCCCGCGAGGCCCGCATGCACATCCTCGGCAAGATGCAGGAGGCCATCCCGGCCGCCCGCACCGAGCTGTCGGACTTCGCGCCGCGCATGTACCAGATGAAGATCAACCCCGAGCGGATCCGCGACGTGATCGGCAAGGGCGGTGCCACCATCCGTGCCATCACGGAAGAGACCGGTACCACCATCGACATCCAGGACGACGGCTCGATCACCATCGCCGCCGTGGATGCCGAGGCCGCCCGCCGTGCCCAGCAGCGCATTGCCGACCTGACCGCCGAGGTCGAAATCGGCAAGGTCTACAACGGTACCGTGCTGAAGATCCTCGAATTCGGTGCCATCGTGCAGGTGCTGCCGGGCCGCGACGGTCTGCTGCACGTCTCGCAGATCGCCCAGGAGCGCGTCAACCGGGTCGAGGACTACGTCAAGGAAGGCCAGACCGTGCGCGTCAAGGTCATCGAGGCCGACGACAAGGGCCGCCTGCGTCTGTCCATGAAGG
>ERZ772971.1304-NODE-1304-length-14600-cov-2.914885_pt1 | contig 14600 bp, 18 predicted proteins | sample MGYA00511943_ERZ772971 | MGnify/ENA primary metagenome ERZ772971 (study PRJEB29015, sample SAMEA2737929) | human oral metagenome | biome: human oral; feature: human-associated habitat; material: dental | place: China | collected 2144 ... | reverse complement strand
GGGTGATACCGCATTCACTGTTGCGCTTCCTGACTGGACCACTCCAGGTGCTGTCAAGAACGTTGATGTTGAGTTTGTCTGTGGTGTTGCCCTGAAGGCAACTAAGGCTGCTGGTGTCTTGAAGCCTAAGGCTGCTTAATGACAGTCCCAAGCCTTACATACGACTTCTACCGCAACACGTATAAAGGCTCTCTTGACGAGGGTGAGCTAGATGCTCCCCTCGTCAAGGCTCAAGCACTGCTTGTCTCGATGACTGGTGAAGAGGTTCCTGAGAAGTACAGCGAGAAATGGCTTCTTGCCCTCTGCGCTCTATGCGACAGAGTAGCTGGCAAAGACACACGTGGAATGGTTAAGAGCGAGAGCGTTGGTAGTGTTTCCTACACCTACACAGACGCTCAAGCAAGCGTCTCTGACCTCTCCTGCGTGTATCCCTTCTTAGCTGGTACAGGGCTTCTTTGGAGGGGTATCCGATGATTGCTTGGGATACTGTCACCGTCTGGCACAAGCAGGATAAGGGGTTCACGCGATCTATCTATCAAGGTGTACACGTTGAAGAGAAGCTCGCTAATACTGCTTCAACCGTAGGACCACAGAATGCCAACGTGCTTAAGGTGTGGTTCTTCAGAGACCCAGGTCTTAAGGCTGGTGACTTCGTTATTCGTGGCATTAGCTCCGAGGAGAAACCAGTATCAGAAGCGCGTATGGTGCGCTCTGTAAACCCTTATTCCACTCATCACGAGACACATCATGTGGAGGTAGAAGCCAGATGAGAATGCGTGTGGTTGACGTTGATGTTGAACGTTGCAAAGACAAGGTGTCAAACGCTGTAGAAGCTGCCCTTGGCATCGTTGCTGAAAATGTACTGGCTGACTGTAAGACTTACGTCCCTTATGACTCAGGAGCTCTGCAAGGCTCTGGCACTACTCGTCAAACTGGCAGTGCTGCTTATGTTGAATGGGGAGCAGGAGACGCAGCAGCTTATGCCCGTATTCAGTACTACTCAACGCACAACCACAATACGCTTCAGAATGCCTTGCACGCTCCTAATGCTTGTGACCACTGGTATGACCGTTGCGCAGGTGTTAGAGGTAATGCATGGCAGCAAATGTTCGCAAAAGTTCTTGGAGAGAAAGTTGGAGGGGCATGGTAGACATCGCTCAAAGCGTTACTGACTGGTTGAAAGATATCCTCACAGGTATTCCTGTTGAATATGGTCAGTTCCCCAATGGTACTGGAGCTGCACAAGCAATGCTTAAGGCTGCACCAGGTGAGCCTTGGGTGCTTCATTATTGCTCTGGTGGCGGTATTAAGCAGTTCCCTTATGAAGTGTATCTGCAGACACGCCCGCTAGACGAGCAGGAGCGCATTGACGGTCTTGCCATGCTGCGCAAAGTCCAAGCTGCCATCGAAGACGGTGGTGCACCGGCGGGCGTTGTTGTTTACGCTCACGATGTCACCACACTGCCATCTCCCTTCAGTGTTGGCGAGGATGGAGTCGCAACCTACCAGCTTATTGCCCAAATCAAGTACAGGGTTTAACCCTTAAAGAAAGGAAGTACTATGCCAGAATCACCAGCTGTCGTACAGCCAACAGAGACACAGCGTACACCTGTCTCTATCTATGAGATTCAGCACTGGATTAAGTTCCCCGGACAGACCAACTTCATTCGTGTCACTGAGACCACCAAGGCAGACCCGGAGCGTGAAGCTAAGTCTTATGAGCCAACTTACATTGATCGTAAGACCCAGCCTAAGTACAACCTAGGCAAGACCGACACCTTCAGTTTTGAGGTTGACGCAATGGGTCCTGGTGGCATTCAGAAGATTCTTGCAAGCTATGAGGATGTTCTAGACGTACCTGTTGAGTATGTCCGCACTTGTGGATATGACTTCAAGGCAGGTAAGGCTTGTGAGAAGACCGCGCTCGTTGCTAAGCACGCAAAGGCAACACTGAATGTCTCGCCATTCTCCGGCTCTGACATTGCACCAATCAAGATTGCCTTTAAGGTCGCAATTACCGATGAGTACGAGTACGGCACCTTCAACTATGACACTGCAGCTTTTACTAAGGCTGCATAGACATAGTCCCCATTCCTCTCCTCTCTGGGGAAGCACCTGGCATATATGCTGGGTGCTTTTTTGTTGGCGTTACCCGTGACACAAGATATGAGCCAAGGTAAACCCATAGAGAGGAACACTTATGGCACTGAAGAACTACAAACTTGACGGCGCACCAAAGGCAAAGGTAAAGATTGAGGGTAAGACCTACGACGTAGATCTAGGCAACATCACTTTTGTTGTAGAAGCCAACTCCTGGGCAAAACGCCTGTCATCCTTTACAGGACTCGCAAATGATGAGGTAATGGACAACCTCACAACTCTTGCAGATGAAGCACACAATATCGTTGCTTTTGCACTTGGTGAGGAAGCTGCAGAGGAGCTTATTGGTAAGGCAAACAGGCTCAACATCTATCGCTTGATGAAAATTATCTCGATTCTGACGGAGGTCTATTCAGCAAGTGACGCTGTGTCCAAGGTCTCTGAGCTTATTACCAAAGAGAACTCCAGCATGGACGAGTAATCCATGTTTCTAGACTCGGTTATCAAGGGTGCTCCCGTCACAGTTGATGTGGTGGGAGTATCTGTACCCATTAAGAGTGGCTTTAGGACCTCACTTATCTATATGACGATGGATACAGAGAATAGTGCTGTTGCTAATGCGAGGACGCTAAACCTTTTCTACGCTAAAAAAGGTGTACTCCCAGACCAAGTGTCGAAGTATCCAGTAGAAGCTCTTCAGGCAGCGTCTGAGTGGGTTGCAGGTGCATTTGACACTATCTCATACGGTGAGCAATACAAGCGCATTCAGTACTACAGGAAGAAGAACTTTGACTGGCACTATGACGCTGGCATTGTGACTGCTGACTTCATGCGTATGTACTCAATAGACCTCACTAGCAAATCTACACAGCTTCACTGGTATACCTTCATCAACTTATATCTGGCACTCCTTGCTACTCCAGACACGCTCACGGGACAAGCGGTGGCTTCAAGAAGCCCTCTTGAAGGAGACACCACAAAGGAAGAAGAACGTGCTCATGCTAGGCGTGCGCAGGCTTGGGCGTTACCTCCAACAGAAGATGAACTACGGGAGATGGCACTCCGTAACTTCTAACTTCTAGGAGGTCAATTTGGCAGATGGAAAAGTAGTCATTGAGATTTTAGGTGACTCTTCCAAGTTCGCCAGCGAGGTTTCCAAGCTCACAGATACGACTTCTAAGGCAATTTCAAGCCTTGGAAGTGGCTTCTCTAAAGCGGGCACAATACTTACCGCTGCAATTACCGCTCCCCTTGCTATTGCAGGTGTAAAGGCTGCTCGGTGGGCAAGTCAGACCGCTGCAAATGCTGAGCAAGTAGACATTGCTTTTAACACCATGCTTGGTCCTGAGCGTGCCAAGAAGATGATTGCTGATCTAGTTGAGTTTGCTAAGACCACACCATTTGAGATGGCAGGACTAAACAAAGCAACTCAGCAGATGCTCGCTTATGGCTTTGCTGCTGATGATGTCATCCCCATGCTTACAGACGTTGGCAACGCAACTGCAGCACTCGGTGCTGGTCAGCAAGGTATTGACGCTATTACTCGTGCATTAGGTCAGATGCACGGTAAAGGTACTGCAGCTTCACAGGAGATGATGCAGCTTACTGAGGTTGGTATTCCTGCTTGGGAGTACCTCGCAAAGGCACTGCATACAGACGTTGCTGGTGCAATGGAGATGGTTACCAAGAAAGCAGTCAGTGCTGATGTAGCAATCGCAGCAATCAGAGCTGGTATGCAGGGCGACTTTGGCGGGCTCATGATTAAGCAGTCCAGGACACTTACTGGCGTGCTCTCAAACCTTTCTGATGCAGCAACCGCAACTATCATGAAGATGTACCAGACTGATAGCTACAAGAAGATGACAGACGCGCTTTCTAAGCTTGCAGACCCAATTCAGAAGCTTGTTGAGTCACTTATGCCACTCTTTGAGCGTGGTATGGAATCTCTCGCTTCCATGGCAACAAATGCAGCTAACGCAATCAATCAGATGTCAGCTTCAGACATTCAGACCATTGCAAAGTCTATTGGAATGCTTGCGGGCACTGGTCCTGCGCTTCTCGTCATTGGCAAGTCTATGGAGACAGCCGGCAAGATGCTTGGAGCGTTCTCAAAGGCTTCCGGCATTGTTGCAAACGGTCTATCCGTTATCAAGGGCATAGTTCCTGGCACACTCTCTACCGTTGCAGGTCTAAGCACAGGCTTTAAGTCATTCTTTGGCGCAATCGCTTCAACCGTTCAGGACAGGCTGGAAACCGCAATTCTTTACGCTTGGGAGTTCAGAGACAAGCTTATAAAGGCTTTTAGCGGTCTCAACAACCCCATTAAGAACAAACTTGTATCCATTGTTTCTGCTGCGCAGTCTACATTCAAGAGCATGGCAGCAACTGCAACACTACATCTCACATCCATTGCGAGAAACGCGCAGAGCGTGCTTGCAACTGTTGGCGGTAACGTAGCTCAGTTTATGAGTCCTGTAACCTCTGCACTATCTAAGGCTGGAAGTGCAGTCTCTGCATTCGCTGCTCCTATTGCTGCCAAGCTTGGTGGCGTTGGTAATGCCATTGCGGGCGTTCTAGGACCTGCCCTCACAGGCTTAGGTCCTAAGCTTCTAGGAGCAGTGCAGCCAGCCATGGGCGTGGTTGCAAACCTTGCTTCTGGCTTTGGTAGCGCAACTGTGGTGCTTGGTGTGCTCTCAATCGCTGCAGCGGTAGCTGGCACGGCGTTTGTTGCTATGGGTGGAGACATTACCCAAGCAGCAGCAAATATTGCAAGCAATATCGTAGGTATTGCTGATACCATCCCTGGACTTGCTTCTCAAATTAGCTCAGTTCTTCCACAGGTGGCTTCTGGTCTTGCTTCTGCAGGTCCTACGCTGGCACACGCCTTTGAGGTCCTCTTTGGCCAAATGGGCGCAGCATGGCAGCAAATTGCTCCAGGACTACTGGAAGCAGTTGGAGCTGCAGCTGGTGCAATCTGTGACATTCTCGTGGCTTCTGCGCCTTCTCTCATGGCAGGAGCAATGCAGGCGTTTACCTTCATCCTGCAAGCACTCACTGAAGTTGCAGGACAGCTTGCAGAAGCAGCTCCACAGATCCTGCAAGGTCTAGTAGACGGCTTTGTTGCTAACGCTCCAGCACTTTTTGCAGCAGCACAAGGTCTCTTTATGGCAATCGTTGATGGTCTTGTCGCAATCATCCCAACACTAGCAGCAGCTCTGCCACAAATTATTGACGTATTCATCACAGGACTTCCTGGCTTTGTTGGAACGCTGCTTTCAGCTGCAGTAAATCTTTTTGTGGCAATAGTGAATGCTATCCCTATCATTCTCCCAGGGCTGATTGGCAATATTGGCGATCTCATTGGCACCGTAGTGTCAAATCTCCCGGGTTTTATTGGAGCACTTCTAGGAGCGGCTGTAACGCTCTTTACAGCCATTGTCACAGCCGTTCCTCAAATTATTGGCAGCTTGCTTGGGGCAGTTGGTAACCTCCTCAACCAAGCTAAGAATGCCATTACAAGCTTCGACTTATCGAGTGCAGGGCGCGCATTTATTCAAGGTTTTGTAAATGGTGTGTCTGGTCTTGCTGGCTGGGTAGTAGACCAAGTCTGTGGAGTCTTTAACGGCGTTGTTGGCGCAGTAAAGGCACTTCTTGGCATTCACTCGCCATCACGCGTTATGGCTGGTCTTGGTGGCTACACAGTTGACGGCTTTGTTGTTGGTATCGCTGGCGGTAAGCGAGACGTTTACAAGGCAGCGCAAGACCTCGCAGAAGCTGCTCAGAGTGGCGTAGACGGCTATGCACTCAATGTTCCTATTAACAAACAAATGGATATGACTGCATCTCTTGTAGCCAATGGCATCTATGCGGACACCAACCAAGCAATTGCAGATCTCTCAGCACAGATGGATGTCATGACTAAGCGCATTGAGGACGCATATGGCAAGCCTGTAAGAGTTGACGTGAACAACCGTGAATTTGGTCGCATGGTAAGAGAGGTGAGCGCATAATGCGCACAGACATTAGATACACAACTTCTGATGGTAGTAAGTACATGGAGTTTGGAGGGGCTGATAAGTCCCTCCACTACATGGAACATGAACTCAGAGACTGGATGTGGTCATACACATCAGGCAAGAACTCAAGCAGAATTACGTCATTTAGACGGCGTGACCACAAGCCAAAGACAATCAAGTTCCCTGTTGGCATTGCAGCGGGAAGTGATGAAGAGGGCTTAGAGTTACGCAATAAGATTATTGAGCTTGGCGAGAAGGACATCTTAAACCGCACTCCAGGAACGCTCACAGTAGGCTCTTGGGGTATCCGTTGTTACATCATTGGCGGAGCTCCTACCAACTACTGGCTTTCTGACAAGTTCGCAGAGTTTGTTCTAACGCTTCTTGTCGAAGACCCTACATGGTTTAAGGCAACAACGCTTTACTTTGAGCATGAAACCGCCGGTGCTGTTGCAGGCATTAAGCCTGACTTCCCAAGAGACTTCCCCTTTGACCTTGTCCAGGGCAAGCCAGCTAAGTCATTCACTAATCCCTCTAAGAGTGCTTCTCCTTGGCTTTGGCGTGTCTATGGTCCTGCAACTAACCCATACGTCAGAATTGGTGAGAACCTGCACAAGGTCAATACAACCATTGCAGCTGGTGCATATCTTGAGGTTGATTCACAAAGCAAAACGGCTGTTGTGGTGCAGGATAACGGTACCCGCGAGAACGTTTATAAGTTCAGAGAGCGCGGAGCTCACGGCTCCGGCTCTTACCTCTTCGAGCCAATCAAGCCAGGAACTGATGACATTACATGGGATAACACGTTCGACTTTGACCTCACGCTCTATGAGACACGCTCCACACCTCCATATGAGAAGGAGCAGCCACAGGGTGAGACACGCGCTCCAAGGGCGGTAAGCACTCAGAGCGTACCAAGTGAGGTGAGTGCATAATGCCAGACATCAGTTACACAGACGCAACACATCTCGATATTGGCGTGCTCAAAGGAGCACGCCTTGACCTCGAATATGGAGACACGGGTAACGACTTTGAGCTTACGCTCGACGTTGACTCTGAGCAGCGTCTTGACAATGGCGCATACGTCTATGTTGAAGGCACTGAATGGGGCGGTGTAGTTGACGCACTAGAGTCAAACTCAGGCAACAACACAATTAAGTATATTGGTAGATCATGGCAAGGAATTATTAGAGACAAGGTTCTAGAGCCACCAAGCGGAGAAGACTATCTCAGTGTGCGCGGAGAAGCTCACGGAGTTCTGAAGCAGCTTGTTCAGCGTCTTGGGCTTTCTAACCAGTTCAAAGTCTCAGAAGAGACTTCTGGCATTACCGTTAAATACACCTTCGACAGGTACTGCGATGCTTGGACGGGCATCAGAAAAATGCTTGCTGATTCTTCATCGCGTCTCAATATTGAGTACAACTCCATTGAGCGTATGATTGTGCTCTCGGTAAAGCCAATTATAGACTGGACTGACGGCGCAGACGCAGAACATTCTGATGTAACCATTAAGAGAGTTGTAAGACCTTACAACCATCTTATTTGTCTTGGTTCTGGCGAACTTAAAAACCGTATTGTGTTGCATTTCTACGCAGACGAGCGAGGAAACATCTCCACTACACAGACACTCTTTGGCATTGACGAGCGCACCACAACCTACAACTACACCAATGCAAGTCGTGAAGAGCTGGAAAAAGACGGTCCTAAAAAGCTCAAAGAGTATCAAGCTGCTGACTCAATTAACGTCACACTAGATGACGATGAAGAATTTGGCATTGGAGACATTGTTCCTGGCATAGATCCTGTGACTGGTCTGCACGTTACAGCAACCGTTGGCACTAAGGTCATCATTGTCACAGATACTGAGGTAAGTATCAGCTACAAGGTTGGCGGTACAGCCAGTAACACTTCTTCATCTGGCACCGCTGAGCGTGGTTCTTCTACAGGCTCAGGCGCAGTATCAAGCTCATACACAGCAGGTACTGGTATCTCTATCGCTGGACGCACCATCTCTGCAGAAGTATCAAGAGCAGACTTCAAGAGCCTTGAGAACAAAGTAAATGAAGCCCGCAAGGTAGCAACGGACTCAGCCAGTGAGATTGGTAGAGCAACACTACAGGTTGACTCCAAGGTGGCAGAAGTTACCGCAACAACACCTCTCAAGGCTCAGCGCACAGGAGGAACAGTCGCTCTCGTCCACGAGCCTTCTAGTGTGACCGCTGGCACATACGGCTCTGAGAGCGATATAGACGCTTCTTGGGGCAGCACAGTCCAATTAGGCGCAACGGTCAATGTTGACGCTTTAGGACACGTCACAGACGCTCATACGCACACAGTAAAGCTCCCCGCAAAGCCAACATACACCGCGCAAGAAGTTGGTGCAGCTCCTGCGAGCCACACGCACTCATACGCTGGCGCATCTACACCCGGCGGTGACGCTAACGCCGCTAAGAAGCTCTCACAGCCACGCACAATCAAGCTGGTTGGCTCTGTGAGTGGTACGGCAACCTTTGATGGATCTAGTGACGTGACTATCAACGTTCAGGGAGCAACTCAAGGCGGTACAACCACACCATCTTTCCCTGTTGGTTCTGTGATTGAAACAACTTCATTTGTTAACCCGCAATCAAACTACGGAGGTAGATGGCAACAACTACCTTCTCTTGGCTGCTTCAAATGGAAAAGGACAGCTTAAATGGCAAAAACAAGTGGCTTTGCACGCTTCCAATGCGATAGGTGCAAGAAAGAAGCCTTTCTACTTGAAAGTGACTTTGCAACCTCGCAATGGAAAAGCATAAGCAGAGTATCAGCAGACGGAGTGCAGCAGAGTTATCTTCTCTGCCCTGACTGTGCTGCTAAGTATCGTGAACTCGCACGCAAGCGTGATGAAGAGTTCGCTCAATTCATGGTAAAGGAGGGTTAAATGGCTTTCGATGGCGTTATTTCATTCCAGGGCAAGGACCACATTACAGCCCCTCAGATTGGCAGACTGATTGCTGGTGTTGCTGGCTCTGTTCGTGGCATCCTGCAGACTCAGAATCAAATCAAAGCTGCCATGCAGACAGCTAACAGGGTTCGTATTGACACAGGTGACGTGCTCTTTGACGCTCGTATGGTGACTAATGAAGAGCCTTTTGAGCTTAATGTTGCTAATGGTCGTGCAGGTTATAAGCGCAATGACTTGGTAGTGTTGAAGTATTCTAAGCAGACTGGCGGTGTTGAGAAGTTTACTTGCGAGGTTATCCAGGGCACTCCAACCAATCAAGGTAATCCGGTAGACCCAACCTACGTAAAGGGTGACATTCTCTCCGGTTCTACTACAGCTTGCATGCCCCTTTATCGTCTGCCAATCAACGGCATTACTGTTGGTGAGCCTGTGTCCTTGCTGCCTACTATCAATGTTCTTGGAGATGACAAAAAGCAGTCTGACACTGACTTTGACGTAATCTACCTGCAACCACAAGGCAGCTACAACAACTTCTGGCACATCTACCGTACAGGCGATTCTGTAACCATTAAGGTTCGAGGATGGCTCGCAAACAATATCTCTTACGACGCTGTCCGTTGCCCATTTACGCTTCCAGAAAACTCAAGACCTCCTCTGGTAGATCATGAGAAGTACAACTCAGCTACAGATGGTAATGAGTCAATCGTCTATAACTCAGGTTTCTGTCCTGGACATGCGGATGTAATTACAGCTATCTCTGCAAGACCTGACGGCAACATCTACCTGCAGGACATGGGTGGAAAAATATCAAACGACTGGCGGCAAGGCTCTCTCACATACACGGTAAGACATTAAGGAGGGCAACCATGAACCCATTAACATTTGAGCAAATAGTCGCCGCCGTGTCATTCCTTGGAATGGTCTTGACGCTTATAAACGGTGCTAAGGCGATGAACCGCGCAAGCCAAGAAGACGCAATGCGCCTGGTACGCATCGAGGAAGGCGTGAAGCAACTCAAGAGTGACTTAGACGACACGCAGAAAGCCTTCACGGCGTATATGGCTCGTACGGATGAGACGATCACTGGCATTCGCGACACCCTCTCTATTCATGACACCCGTCTAGCCGTGGTTGAGGATGTGACCCGAACCCAGGCGGGGAGACTGGAGCGCCTGGAGCAGGCGCATACACACTAAGTGACTATTGGAAATTAAAAATCGTTTAAGGAGTAAACATGATTAACTGGAAAGTAAGACTTCACAACCCTGCATGGTGGCTGGGAATGGTTGGAATTATCATGAGTCCTATCTTGGCATACCTCGGACTGGCATATTCCGACTTGACCACATGGGGTAGCTTGGCTTATGTGTTCGTAAAGTTCATCGGCAATCCATACTTGATTGGTACTGTGGTTGTAGCGGTCCTTGGTGCTATTGGCGTCACGGTTGACCCAACCACAAAGGGATTAAGCGATAGTGATCGTGCAATGACGTATATCAAGCCATCTGAGCGTCCTGCAAGTTACATGACAGGCAATGCTGAACCAACTAATACACAGCCAGCAGAAGAACCAACAAAGGAAGAGGTAAACAATGCTTAGGGGCATTGATGTTAGCGGTTACCAGGCATTGGGTGCGACATACTCGCACCCTAATGTCGAGACTGCATACAGCGGTTCTGACTTCGTCATCGCAAAGGCTACGCAGGGCACTCAGCCAATGAACCGCTACATGACGGCACAGCTTCAGCGTGCTTTGGCAGATGGCAAGCTTATTGGCGTCTACCACTATGCTGAAGGTGGCTCACCTGTTGCAGAAGCTGACGCATTCGTGGCTTGTGTCTCCAGCTACATTGGCAAGGCTCTTCTGTGCCTTGACTGGGAGAACGGTGACAATGACGCATGGGGCTCAACAGTTTGGGCTAGGCAGTTTGTTGACCGTGTCTACGCAAAAACTGGCATCTATCCTGTTGTGTATACCTACCCCGCTGGCAGGTCGCAGGTTGCGTCTTGTGCTGATGTGTCGCGCTTGTGGATAGCGGGATACCCGGACAACCGCTTCTCGTGGGAATTGCCTGCCATGATCTATAACACTGGTGCATGGTCTGATTGGACCATTTGGCAGTATTCCAGCGCGGGCGGTACTGTTGACTTGGACGTGGCAAAGCTGACCTATGCAGAGTGGGAGCAGCTCGCACAGGGTGAGTCTAACTTCGAGCCACATTGGGTCAAGAATTCCACAGGTTGGTGGTACGCTACAAGTCCAAGCACGTATTACTACAGCCAGTGGGCGTTCATCAATGGTTCTTGGTACTACTTTGATGCACGAGGATATGCAGTCACAGGCTGGTACTTTGACGGCTCTGACTGGTTCTATCTCTGCCCGGATGAAGGACCGCAAGAATGTGCCATGCTGACAGGTATGCAACACATTGGAAGTTGCGACTACTACTTTGCTCATGACGGACGCATGGCAACAGGCATCTTTGATGTGGAGGGCAAGAAGTACCTTGCTTCCGAGAATGGCAACCTGCTTCCTGCTGGCGTTCACGTTCACAACAACCACGCTTACGCAGTCAACGCTGACGGCTCTGTCCAGGCTGACAGCACGGTGCAAGTTGATACCGATGATGCTGGTCGATTGACTTCATTGCACTAACACACAACCCCTCCCGCCGAAGCGAGAGGGGTTTTCTCTAAATGGCTTTATTTGGTTAACGGTTAGGGTAAATGGTATATATCAATATCTTTTACTATCTCATCTAGTTCATTCCAGGTTGATGCATCTTCATTGAGGTCTCGATAGGCGCGATATACCCAATTTGCAGTTATATCAGCGACTCGAACTAAAGTTGTTTTTGCTGAGTCAACATAATTGACTTGGATTTCTGGAAAATCCTTTGAAAAAACTGGCGGATAAAGATGGTTCCATTCAGGGTTATATACTCCAGTTCTAAATTCTGCATTTATTGTTTGGTGTAAGTTGTACTTACCACTCGTGCTCGACGAGTGCTCATCAACAACAACCACCATTGAGTCTATATGTTCTTTTTGGTAAATATTTTGCCCAAAGCACCGTTGTAGAGCTCTTTTTATAGCAATTTTTAATGCAAAATCGAGATATCGTTGTTTGTCATGTTTAGTATTAAACACATATTCATGTAATTTCTTTTGACGAATTACTACAGCGAATCTAACAACATTGTCTGTAGATAGTCTGATAAATCGCTTTTCTACCTTAAGATTAAGTCTACTTGCCTTAAGTTCATCGGAGGGGGCTATAGACAATTTTCTTTTAATAATCTTTTCAAGCTTCTGTTGTTTATGAATGAGGTCAGTTTTTGCTTTTTCTCCTAAAACTAAAATTCCACCATAAACAAAATAATCATAATTAACCCTATCGAATGTTCCCGATTCATCTATATACACAAAAAGACGTTCCACGATTCTCCTTACAGAAAAAAGAAAGGGGCTACTTTAGTAACCCCTTTTCTTCCCAAAGAACCGGCGACTTTACAAGTCGCTTAAGCTCACACTCGGTATTCTAAGGTGCGCAGCCCGTTGAACGTCTGCACCACAAATATACCCAATCTCCATTTTTTATGTCAATGAAGAATCTCAGAAGTTTTTTGTCGTCTCATGTGTTGACTAATTTTTCATGTGTAAATACTCCACTTTGATTTTTGCGTACCTTAAAACGGCTTAGAATAAGCTATTTAACTGGGAAAACGTAGCCACAAACTAGCTAATATAAAGCGTAGAACAGACATAAGATATTGTGTCCTTCACGTGTCCTAATTTGTTAAAACACACCAATTTAGCGAACTAGCTTTTTACATAACCGCAGGTAAACTATAGTATGAAACATATAAACATTACTAGACAATACTATACCTTTATCATTCAAAGGTTGATTTACGTCACTCTTGGGTAGAACGCCAAAGATATGTTTTTAACGATTGGAGTTTCATGAGCAACGAAGGTAAAAAAGTAAAGGTCCACTACGTAGGCACGCTTGATGACGGAACCAAGTTTGACTCCTCCCGCGATCGCAACGAGCCACTGGCATTTACCTGCATGGCTGGTCAGATGATTCCTGGTTTTGATGAGGCTGTCAAAGATATGACCGTTGGCCAGATTGTTGACGTCCACATTCCAGCAGCTGAGGCATATGGTGAGCGCCATGAGGAGGCAGTACAGCCTGTTCCCGTAGCTCAGCTCCCTGGTTCTGAGAATCTTGTTGCAGGTCAGCAGGTTACTCTGGGCACCCCTGAGGGATACCCTGTTATGGCAACCGTTGTCTCTAACGACGGCACTACTATTGTCTTTGACACCAACCATCCAATGGCTGGTAAAGACCTTAACTTCAACATTGAGCTTCTCGAGGTTGAAGAGTAATCCACTCCCCCTTTATTGGGCGAGAAGGGCGTAGATGCTTCTGGCATCTGCGTCCTTCTTTTTTGCGCCTTGAATTCTCATTGCTAGTGCAACAACAAAAGACAAGGTAGTGACCCATGGGTCTACAATGGCGCTTACGACAACGTTCATTGAAAGGATTTCCATGGGTCACTATAGCCATCTTAGCATTGATCGCAACGGGATCAGAAGTACAGAAAGGGCTTATCGAGGATAAGTTCACGCCGGTCGTTGAACAAAAACTTGCGGCTTTTGGCATTAAGACGCTACACTGCGCAAAGCCGGGCGATGATATGGACGCGCTCGTTGCGGCCATTCATGAAGCGCGGGATTTGGGAGTCGATCTAATTGCGTGCACAGGGGGTATGAGCGTTGATCCTGATGACAACACGCCCGGTGCTATTAAACGTTCCGGTGCGCGAATTGTAACGTACGGCGCTCCGGTGCTTCCGGGTGCGATGATGTGTCTGGGATATCTTGATGCTGCCGACAAGGACGCCTCTGCCATTCCCGTCCTCGGTCTTCCCGGTTGCGTCATGTACAGCGCTACGACCGTCTTTGACGTGGTGCTTCCTCGTATTGCTGCCGGTATCGAGCTTACCAAGCACGATTTCGTAGTGCTGGGTGAGGGTGGCCTCATCGTAAAGGAGTAGCTGTGACGCACAGAGAAACCGCGGCGACACACCAAGAAGTTGCGGCGACACATGAAGAAGTTGCCGTGACACACGAAGAAGCATTTACGGCGCGCGTTATCACGGTGAGCGACCGCTCTTCACGTAGGGAGCGAGCGGACGCCAGTGGCCCGGCTCTCGTTGCCTTTTTGGGCGAGAAGGGCTTTGCGGTTGAAGCGCAGGTAGTACTGGTACCCGATGAGCACGCAGAGATTGTCGCCGCCTTGCGTACTGCCGTTGCCGACAACGTTGCGCTGGTAGTGACAACGGGTGGGACGGGCTTCTCGCCACGCGACATAACGCCTGAGGCAACATGTGAAGTATGTGAGCGCCTGACACCCGGCATTCCCGAGGCCATGCGCAGTGCATCGATGCTGATAACGCCTAAGGCTTGTCTGTCACGAGAGGTTGCCGGCATTGCAAAGCGCACGCTTATTATTAACTTGCCGGGT
>ERZ772971.1302-NODE-1302-length-14627-cov-5.865015_pt1 | contig 14627 bp, 9 predicted proteins | sample MGYA00511943_ERZ772971 | MGnify/ENA primary metagenome ERZ772971 (study PRJEB29015, sample SAMEA2737929) | human oral metagenome | biome: human oral; feature: human-associated habitat; material: dental | place: China | collected 2144 ... | reverse complement strand
CCACGTCCCGCCGCGGCACACCGGGCTGCTCCAGTCGTCGATGCGCTGGCGGGCGTCGTGCGCCTCCCCCGCGTAGATCCCCGACGAGGTGGTGGCGGCGTGCGCCCACCTCCACTGTTCGTCGGTGTCGATGGTCCGCGAGGTCCCGTCGCGGAAGCGGATGCGCAGGTGGGCGGCGGCGGCGGGCGGCCCGCAGTAGCGGCGGCGTGCCCCGCCGGGCGGCCCGTAGAGCTCCGTGTACCAGCCGCCCGCCAGAGCGATCCCGATGGCGTTCGGGCCTTCGCGTAGCAGGCGGGTGACATCGGTGCACTCGTGGAAGAGCCGCCACCTGTAGCTGGTCCATCCAGGTTTGAGCAGGTGGTCGTCGACTTCCGTGCCGTTCACCCACGCCTGGTGGACGCCGTGGGCGGTTGTGTAGAGGAACGCCCGTTCGACGGGTCTGTCGAGCGTGAAGGCGCGGCGCAGCAGGATCGGGCGGGCGGCGTCCGCTTCGTCCTGCGGGCCGTGGAAGTCGCGCCCGACGAGCAGTGGCGCCCACTCCTGCCGGTCGAGCATGGCCCCCGCCACGGACAGAGGCGGGGACCACCCGGTGCGCGCGCCGTTGGCCGAGGTGAGGCGGACTTGGACGCGGACGCTCCGCCGGGGCCGCACATCCGTGAACGGCCAGTCGATCAGGGCGGAGGCTCCGCCGACGACCTGGAACGTCTCCCCGGTGGAGCACCTCAGGACCGCCCGCGCCTGTGCCCACCCGGGGTCGGCGCCCTCGACCCTCCACGTGAGCCGGGGGCGGCGCAGGTGGGTCAGGCCGTCCGCCCCGCGTCCCTCGATGGTGAGGACGGGGACCGGCGCGCCAGCGCGACCTCCCGGTTCCCAGTCGTCCATCCTGCTCCCTCCAGCTCGTCGTCCAGTGCGGACCCGCGCCCGGTTGGCGCACCCGGGACGCGCCCCTTCAGGCGACTCCAGTGGTCGAACGGCGCACGACCAGTTCCGGGGCGATCCGCAGCGTCTTGTGCCGGTGCGCCTTCGGGGCGTCCGCCTCCTCGATCAGGAGGCGGACCGCCGAGTGGGCGAGCTCGTCGACGGGCTGCCTGACCGTCGAGAGCGGGATCAACCCGGAAGCGGCGTAATCGATGTCGTCGTACCCGACGACCGCCAGGTCGGATGGGACGCGGATCCGCCCGTCCGCGACGAGGCCCTGCAGGAGCCCGAGCGCTAGGAGGTCGTTCGCGGCGAAGACCGCGTCGGGGCGCCCCTGCGGGTTCATGTCTGCGAGGATCGCGGCCGCCCTGTGGCCCTCGTTCATCGTCTGATCCGCGGTGTCGATGTGGACGAGGCGCGCGCCGCTGACCTCGGCGCACGCCTGCAGCGCGCCCGTCCACCTGTCGTCGACCTGGCCGAGGGGGCCGCCGAGGAACGCGATGCGGCGGTGCCCCGCCTCGATGAGGTGGCGCGTCGCCAGGTACCCGCCCCTGCGCCCGTCCAGGGCGACGGTGCAGAAATCGGGCTGTTCCTCGGAGTTGAGGACCACCATCGGCATTCCGCGGGAGTGGAGTTCGCGCATTCGCGCCGTGATGCCGCCCAGGGGCGCGATGAGGACCCCCTTGGACTGCTGCTCCTCGAACAGGTCCAGGTAGCGCCGCTCCCACGACGCCTTCTGGCCGCTGGAGCCCAGGACTGTCGTGCACCCGAGCGCTTCGGCGGCGTCCTCGACGGCGTGCGCCAGGGACGCGAAGAACGGGTTGGCGATGTTGAGGACGACCATGCCGATCGTCATCGTCCCCCCGGTGCGCAGTTGGCGGGCGAGTTCGTTGCGCACGAACCCCATTTGCTCCATGATCGCCAGGACGCGCTCGCGGGTCGTGTCAGAAACCCGTTCGGGCCTGTTGAGCGTGTTCGACACGGTCGCGATCGACACGCCAGCCCGTTGGGCCACCTCGCGTAGGCCGACTCTGGTGGGCATTGGATCTCCTGGGCTGATCTCATCCTGGCGGCTGGCCCGCCACTGCGGACGTTTTCTCCCAGTGTACCTGGTATCAAACGTTTTACAAGTGGATTGATGGACTCTTGGGTGACGGGATGGGGTGACCTGGGTCTCCGGTTGTCGAGATGCTCCCATGGCTTTTGTATGAGTTGTGCTCAGGTGTCGTGCTGCATGATCCACATGGTGGGCGTTGACGCCCATGGGATCCCTTGGTATGATGTAAAAGGTTTCACAGATGAATCCCATCGGAACGGGCTGAACGTGCCTGCTGACACCGCCGTCGGCGCTGGCGCGACGTGGCCCCGCCTGACGATTCCGGCATGAGAAAGGAAGACCCGTGAACCGTACATATCGCGTTTGCGCGGCGCTCGTCGTGGGGGTCCTAGCGCTTGCGGGCTGCGGAAGCGCGCAATCGGGCTCCGGCGGGGCCGAGAGCGACTCCTCCGGCACCACCCTCAAGTGGTGGGCGTGGAACGCGGCCGAATCCGAAACGACCATCGCCGAGTTCGAGAAGCAGAACCCCGGGATCACGGTCGAGTTCACCGCCTACTCCAACGACGACTACCTCAACAACCTGCGCGCCGCCCTCACGTCCGACAAGGGCCCCGACGTCCTCCAGCTCGCTCCGGGCGGCACGGTCAACGCCTACGGGGACCTCGTCCAGGACCTGGCGCCGCTGGCGGCCACGGCGTGGGGCGGGGACTGGCGCAGTGGCTTCAACGAGCTCGGGCTCACCCAGTTGCAGAAGGGGGACAAGCAGGTCGCCCTGCCCTCGTACATGAGCGCCGCGGGCTTCCTCTACTACAACTCCGGGATCCTGGGCGAGGTCGGGGCCGAGGCCCCCACGGACCTCGACCAGATGGCCTCGGTGTGCGAGAAGGTCCGGGCAGCGGGCTACGACTGCCTGGCGCACGGAGCTAAGGACGCGTGGGTCAACCTGGACGTGTACCTGGCACTGATGAACTCCATCGAGCCCGGCCTCGTCTACCGGGCGATCGACGGGACGGAGAAGTGGACCGACTCCCGTTTCGTCGAGGGCATGGACGCCTGGCGCTCCCTCTTCACCGGCGGGATCATCGCGCCGGGGGCCGTCGCCGTCAGCGAATACCCCGACGCCTCCACGGCTTTCCTGGAGGGCAAGGCGGCCTTCATCGCGCTCGGCACATGGAACACGCCCGCGACGATGACCAAGACGGGGCTCGAGACGGCGCAGAAAAGCGTTTCGACGACGATCGACTCGACGTTCCTGTCGACGGCCTTCCCCGCAGCAAGGGCCGGCGGCACGCCGACCAGGGCGTTCGGCGGGCCCGACAACGGATGGGCGATCAGCTCCAAGAGCCGCCAACAGGAAGCGGCTTGGAAGTTCGTGTCCTTCCTGGCGGGCAAGGAGGGCCAGACGATCCAGGCGTCGGTCGGTAACTTCCCGGCGCTCACCTCGGTGCCGGTGTCGACCGATGACGTGATCGTCCCCGAGCAGGCGGCGGACATCCAACGCCAGGAGGAGGAGCTCGCTGGGATGGTCGGGTACCGCCAGATCCCCTACCCGGACCTGGAGGCCGCCCTCGGGCAGGCGCTGGGGGAGGTCGCGGCCGGCACCTCGACCCCCCAGGACGCCCTCGCTCAGGTTGAAACGGTGTCTTCGGCGCTGTCCCGTTAGAACCAGTCCGGGTCCCGGCCCGCCTGGGCCGGGACCCGGGAGAACGCAGATCGGAAACGGATCAGACCATGCCCACCACACGCGCGGAGCGCACCCGGCGGCGCGGTGCGGGAGCAGGCGCCTACCTGTACGTCCTCCCCGCGCTCGCCCTCATCGCCGTCACCGCGCTCTACTCCATCGCGGCCAACGTCGTGTACTCCACTTGGGACTGGAGCGGGATCTCGGACTCCCACGTGGGCGTCGGCCTCCGCAACTACGCGGACCTGGTCCACGACCGCGTCTTCTGGAAGGCCATCGCCAACACCCTGGTCTTCGGAATCGCGACCGTGTCCCTCCAAATGGTCCTCGGCTTCTCGTTGGCCGTGCTCGTGCGGACGCGGGCCAGGGGCAGGGGAGTGCTGCGCACGCTCCTGTTCGTCCCCGTCGTCATCTCCCCCGCGATCATCGCCACGTCGTTCCGCGTCCTGCTCACCCCGGATGGCGCGTTCAACCAGATGCTGCGCGGCCTCGGCATGACGGGCTTCGACCACGGCTGGCTCACCGATCCGAAAACCGCGCTCGCCACCATCATCGCCATCAACGTGTGGCAGTACACCGGGTACAGCTTCGTCATCTACGACGCGGCGATATCCCAGATCGAGCCGTCGATCATCGAGGCCGCGCGGTTGGACGGGCTCGGCGCCCTGGGCATGGCGACCCGCATCGTGGCGCCTCTGGTCAAGGGATCCCACATGGTCCTCGTCGTCCTCGGCCTCATCAGCGCCCTGAAGACCTTCGACGTCGTCTTCCTGACGACGGGCGGAGGGCCCGGGGTGGAGACCGAGTTCCTCAGCACTTACATCTACCGGCAGGTGATCTCCCAATTCCACGCAGGGTACGGCGCGGCCCTATCGGTGGTCCTCGTCGCAGTCGCGATGGTGTTCGCAGTGCTCCAAGTCCGTCTGGTCCAAAGGCAAGCAGATGTTTGACAAGCAAGGCCCCGTGGGGCGGGCCGCCAGCCAAGTCGTGGTCCTGGTCGCCATCGTCGTGCTGGTGGCGCCCCTGTTCCTCATCGTGCGCATGTCGGTCGGCGGCGAGGGAGTGTCCAACTACGTGCGGGTGCTGTCGACGACCCCATTCCTGCGTTTCCTCATCAACAGCGCCGTCGTGGCGCTGACGACCGTCCTGCTCGTCCTGGTGCTCGCGGTGTGCGCCGCGTACTCGCTGGCCCGCCTGCGCCCGCGCGGTTCCGGCGTCCTGTCGGGGCTGATCATGGCCGGGCTCACGGTCCCCGCCATCGCCCTGGTGGTCCCCATCTACTCCCTGGTCGACAGGGCGGGCCTGTTCGACACCTACTGGGCGGTCATCGTCCCCCTGACGGCGCTGTCCATCCCCTTCGGCGTCCTCGTGGGATCGAACTACATCCGTGCGATACCGCGCGAGGTCTTCGAAGCGGCGATGCTCGACGGCGCCTCGGACCTGCGGATCCTGGTCTCAATCGTCGTGCCGATCTCCCGGCCGATCCTGTCCGTCATCGCGGTCTTCACGTTCCTCGCGGCATGGAACGAGTACCTGCTGCCCCTGTTGTTCTTGCAAGACGTCGACCTCAAGGTCGTCACCCAGATCCCCACCTACTTCCAGAGCCAGAGACTGGTCGACACGCCGAAGATATTCGCGGCCAACGTCCTCATCAGCGTGCCCATCATCCTCTTCTACCTCTTCCTGCAGAACACCTTCAGGAAGGGCCTGTCGAGCGGAGCAGTGAAATGAGAGCGCGTCCCAAGATCCTGGCGTACTACTTCCCGGACTACCACGTCGACCCCCGCAACGAACAGTGGTTCGGCGGGGGGTGGACCGAATGGGAGCTCGTCAGGAGCGCCGTTCCGCGCTTCCACGGGCACCGCCAGCCCCGCATCCCCGCCATGGGGTACCAGGACGAGTCCGATCCGGCCGTCGCCCAGAGCTCCATCGGGCTCGCGCACGCGAGCGGGATCGACGGGTTCATCTTCGACTACTACTGGTACGACGACGGCCCCTACTTGCAAGGGGCCCTCGACCAGGGGTTCCTGCGCGCGCCCAACCACCAGGGCGTGGAGTTCTCCGTGATGTGGGCCAACCACGACCTGCTCGACATCTTCCCCCGCGAGGATGCGCGGGCCAAGCCCCCCACCCTTAAGGCAGGAGCCATCGGCAGGAGGGCGTTCGAGGCCATGGCCCGGCACGTGACCCGCGAGTACTTCGCGTCGCCGCACTACACGCGCATCGGGGGAAGGCCGCGCTTCTCGATCTACGAGGTCGGGAACTTCGTACGCGGCATGGGCGGAATCGACCAGGCGCGTGCTGCGCTCGCCTGGTTCGATGCCCTCGCGCGGGCGGAGGGGCACCCGGGCGTCCATTTCGACGCCGTCGTCTGGGGGTTCTCGGTCCTGCCCGCGGAGGTCCCGCTGCGCGATCCCCAGCGCTTGATCAGCGGACTGGGATTCGCCTCGGCGAGCTCCTACGTGTGGCTCCACCACCTCGACTTCCGCAAGCGCCCGTTCCCCGACGCCGGGCGCTGGGAGGGGGTCGCCGACGAGGTCTTCGCGCAGTACGCCCACTACGCGAGCACCCTGGGGGTCCCGTTCCACCCGAATGTGACCGTGGGATGGGACGCCTCGCCCCGCATTGCCCCCGGGGCGCCCTTCGACACAGGGGCGCAGGCATACCCGCCGGTGTGGACCAGCAGCCCGGAGGGGTTCGAGGCCGGCTTGCGCCGTGCGAAGCGCTTCGTCGAGGCCAGGGCGGGGGGCTACGCGGAGATCACCATCAACGCGTGGAATGAATGGACCGAGGGCTCCTACCTGCTGCCGGACACGGTGAACGGGACTCGGATGCTCGAAGCCGTCCGCCACGTTTTCGGACCCCGGGATACCCGAATCCGCTAGCCATGACCGATGAAAACGAAGGTGGTCTCCTTGTCCTCATGTTTGCGGGCCGTGTGCGCGTGCGCGGTGTCGTTGCTGTCCGCTTCTTTCATGGTCCGACCACCGACGATCACTGCGCCGCCGCAGGCGCAGGACGCAGGAGCGGCACGAGAGGCCGCTAGCGAGGTGTGGCTGCCCTCGACAGGCGTCGATTCCCTCGGCCGTGTGATTCCCCGAACCGAGGAGGCGGGGGCGCGCCGCTCCAACCGTTTCGTTGGGATCAAGTACTCCCCCTGGCACGGGCAGAACGACTCCCGCGACTACCACAATGTTGTGAACCTGCAGGAGACGATCACCAAGGATCCCCGCTCGGTTGCGGACTCCGATAGTCCTCTGTTCCCCGACGCCGGACATTTCGCGTATTGGGACGAACCCCTGTTCGGGTACTACAGGAGCGAGGACATGTGGGTGGTGAGGCGCCATCTGCTGATGCTCGCCGACGCGGGGGTCGATTTCATCCAGGTCGATGTCACGAACGACCGTCGTTTCAAACCGCAGTCCCTGCTCCTGATGAAGGCGATCGCCGAGTTGCAGGGCGAGGGGCTGGAGCCCCCCAGGATCGCGTTCATGACGCACAACAACTCGACGGAGTACATGGACGATTTGTACGGGACGTTCTACGCCCCGGACTCCCCGTACAGGTATCCGACAACATGGTTCCGCTTCAAAGGGAAACCGTTGATACTCGGTCAGGATCCTTCCACGACGGTGCGGGACTTCTTCACCTTCCGTTATGCGCAATGGCCGAACGAGGCCCAGCGCGCGGGGGGTTGGGACTGGACGAGCTTCGACACCCCGGTGCGGGTCAATCGGGCCGACGACGGGACTGCCGAGCAAATGGCGGTGTCGGCGGCCGTTAACGCGTCCGATCCGCCGGTGTTCAGTTGGATCGACTACTACGGGGCCGCCGGGGGGCGCGGCAGGGGGTACCACGACGGCCATGAGGACGGCTCCTCCTCTGCGATTCTCCGTGGTGAGAATTTCCAGGAGGAGTGGGACCGTGCGATCGCCGTCGACCCCGAAGTCGTTCTCGTCGAGGGGTGGAACGAGTGGACGGCGGGCAACTGGCAAGATGTTGAGCGGCAGGGGAGGCTCACGTTCTACGACGCGGCCTCCGCTCGTTACAGCCGCGATATCGAACCGTCGGCGGGAGTCCTCGGCGATACCGCCTACATGCAGCTGTGCGCGAACATCCGCAGGTTCAAGGGCGCGCGCCGGCAAGCGGGCGCGAGTCCACAACAAGAGATCGACGTCTCCGGCTCCTTCGACCAATGGAACGACGTGGCGCCCCACTACCGCGCTCCTGTCAATGATCTGGCGCGCGACCATGCCGGCACCGGCGACCAGCACTACTACAACGACTCCGTCGGCAACGATTTCACAGGAGCGAAAGTCGCCCGGGGTGAGGACTATGTCACGTTTCTTGTTGAGACGAAGGACGAGGTGCGGCTATCCGGATCGGGACGGACGATGACCCTGCTGCTCAACACCGACTCGGACCTCGGCACTGGTCACATGGGGTTCGACTACGCGGTGAACCGTGCAGCGCCGTCGGGCGCGGGGATGACTATCGAGCGGAGCGCGGGAGGTTGGCAGTGGGAACCTGTCGGCGATAGCGCCCGGTTCTCGGTAAGCGGGAATCAGATGATGGTGGCGGTGCCCCGTGCCCTTCTCGGTATTGATTCCCACGCGCGCATCGACTTCAAATGGATCGACGGGTGGCGGGCGGACGGGGAACCGCTCGACTACCACCAGTACGGCGACGCCATGCCGTCCGGCAGGTTCTCGTTCAGCTACTCGGATCTGGATGAGGGCCCAGCGGCGGCCGTAGAACCTCCCGATGGCGACGACGGGAGCCTGCCTCAACCGGGGGGTGCGGGCACGCGGGCAGGGGGAGTCCATGTCATCGAGAACACCGATAAGCTCACCGAGTACGCGGATTGGAGCTCCCCCGGGACCGCGTGGGCGACGGATGTGCGGTCACCGCGCGCCACGGATGGGAGCTACGCGTCGTTGCCCTCGTCCTCGTCGCACACGGATCCCTACTACATCAATACGGTTTCCACCGTCTTCGAGGGGACCGGAATCCGATGGGTGGCGCGACTGGCCCCGGACGGAGTGGAACGGGCGGAGGTGTTCATCGACGGCATGCCGCAGGGAAGCGTGAGTCTGCGGAAGGACTCCGTCCAGGACGCTGCGAGCGTCTTCGAGAAGCACGGTTTGAGCGAGGGCTTCCACGAGGTCCTCGTGAAATGCGAGAATGTCGCGGGGTCGGTCTGCTACCACGACGCGTTCCAGTTCACCGCGGGCGAGGACGGGGTCCCCGTGGGCGTGAAGGGCGAGAACGTCGTGCGTCGCGCGGCGGTGGGGGCGTCATCGTTCGTTCCCCGTCGCTGGTACGGAACAGGTCCGGCGATGGTGTCCGATAACGATGAGACCACGGAATGGGTACCGACGGATGCCGGTGAGCAGTGGCTCGTGTTCGATCTCGGCCGCGAGAAGGCCGTCGACCGCATCAGAATCGTTCCTGGTGCTGAAAGCCGCGGCGGCGTGCGCTACCTCCTCGAAGCGCGTTCCTCGGACGAGTGGGTGCGCGTGCACGAGGGAGTCCTTGGGGGTGGGGTGGTCGAAGCGTCCTTCGACCGCACGACGGCGCGTTCGCTTCGGCTTCGTTTCGAGGGGGACGCGTCCCCCGGACCGATCGCGGAGGTCAGTCTTTCTGACGGCGCGAATTCCCTCACCTCCGACTCCGGGGCGCTTGCGTCGAGCGCCAACACCGGTCACGAGCCATCCAAAACCGTGGACGGCCACGACGGCACGTACTGGTGCGCCACGTCCTCGCAGATGCCCCAGTGGATTCAGTACGACTTCGGACGCAGTGCCGCAGTCGGGCGCGTGGACATTGACTTCTACGCCCATGACTCGTGGAGGTACAAGGTCGACGTGTCGGAGGACGGGGTTTCGTGGACGACTGGAGCGGACAGGACGAATGATCCCCTCGACGGACGCCACGCTACCGACAGGCTCGGACTCGTCGGCCGGTACCTGCGGATCACGGTCACCGGCTCCGCTTCGAATTGGGCCGCTATTCGAGAGGTGAACGCCGTTGCGGACGAGTATATGGGGTCCGTGGCGGCGTCCGGGACGTTCGTGTCCGCTTCGTCGGAGAACGCCGGGTACAACGCTGCGAAGGCAGTCGACGGAAGTGGCCAGACCTACTGGTGCGCGGCATCGGGGGCGATGCCGCAAACGTTGACGCTCGACATGGGAAGCCTCCGCGTCCTCTCGCGCGTGCGCCTCGACTTCTACGCCCACGACGACTGGTACTACTGGGTCCAGGTCTCGCAGGACGGGAGCAACTGGAGCGTTGCGGCAAGCGTTCATGACGGGTCCGGACAGCGGTACGCGGTTCCGGTTCGGGGCACCTACCGTTACATCCGTATCAATGTGCGTTCGAGCCGTGGGAATTGGGCGGCGATTCGAGAACTCGTCGTGGAAGCGCGCCAGCAGTGATGAATCGGCGGCGCCCTCGAGGCCCGCTTCACCATCGAGGTGCCCGCCTCCGTGTGAGGGAGGTCGGATTGGGGGACCTTGCGCACTGCACAGGCGCGCCCGGGTCGAATACACTGGGGAGGTGAACGGCCCTTCGGGCCGGCCACCGCTCGCATGGAAAGGGACGACATGGACGCGTTCACCCAGCAGACCCCCACACGCATCGGAATCCTCACCTCGGGCGGCGACGCCCAGGGAATGAACGCGGCGGTGCGCGCCGTAGTCCGCACCGCCCTGGCGCGCGGCGCCACGCCCTACGCGATCATGGAGGGATGGCAGGGCGCCGTCGACGGCGGGAGCGCCATCAAGGAGATGCGGTGGTCCGACGTGTCGTCGATCCTCGCCGAGGGCGGGACCGTCATCGGGACCGCGCGCTGCGCCGCCTTCCGTGAGTACGCGGGCCGCCACACCGCCGCCCGCAACCTGCTGGAGCACGGCATCGACCACCTCGTCGTCGTCGGCGGCGACGGATCCTTGTCCGGCACCGACGAGTTCCGCCGGGAATGGGCGCAGCACGTTCAGGAGCTGGCCGCCGAGGGGGCCATCACCGAGGAGACCGCGCGGGCCCACCCCGCCCTGGTCGTCGTCGGCCTGGTCGGCTCCATCGACAACGACATGGTCGGCACCGACATGACCATCGGCGCGGACACGGCGCTGCACCGCATCGTCGACGCCATCGACCAGCTCACCTCCACCGCCGCCTCCCACCAGCGCGCCTTCGTCATCGAGGTCATGGGCCGCCACTGCGGGTACCTGCCCCTCATGGCGGCCGTCGCGGGCGGGGCCGACTACGTGTTCACCCCCGAGGACCCCGCCGGACCCGGGTGGGAGGACGAACTCGCCCGGCACCTGCACTTCGGGCGCGAGGCGGGGCGCCGCGAGTCCATCGTCCTGGTCGCCGAGGGCGCCAAGGACCGGGAGGGGAACGAGCTCGCCGCCCAGCACATCGCCGACACCATCAAGGAGCGCACGGGCGAGGACGCCCGCGTCACGATCCTCGGGCACGTCCAGCGGGGCGGCACGCCCTCGGCCTACGACCGCTGGCAGTCGACGCTGCTCGGCTACGCGGCGGTCCAGGAGGTCCTCGCCAGCACGGGCGAGGACGAGCCGTGCATCCTGGGCGTGCGGCGGGGCCGCATCACCCGCATCCCCCTCATGAAGGCGGTGCGCGACACCCGCGCCGTCAAGGACCTCATCGCCGCGGGCGACTTCGAGGCGGCCCAGGTCTCGCGCGGCGCCTCCTTCCGGGCGATGGTGGGCGTCAACCAGGTCCTGTCCACGCCCCCCCAGCTCGCCTCGGGCGGCGGCGGGGGCGGCAAGCGCGTCGCCATCCTCCACGCGGGCGGCCTGGCGCCCGGCATGAACACCGCCGCCCGTGTCTCCGTCCGCCTCGGCATCGCCAAGGGCTGGACGATGCTCGGCGTCGACGGGTCCTGGTCGGGCCTGGCGGACGACCGCGTCCGGGAGCTGTCGTGGGGCGACGTGGAGGGCTGGGCCTTCAAGGGCGGCGCCGAGCTGGGCACCAAGCGCGACGTCCCCCCCGTCGAGCAGTACTACGCGCTGGGGCGCGCCATCGAGCGCAACTCCATCGACGCGCTCATCGTCATCGGCGGGCTCAACGCCTACCTGGGCGTCCACGCGATGACCGGCGAACGGGACCGCTACCCGGCGTTCAAGATCCCCATGATCCTCATCCCCGCGTCCATCGACAACAACCTGCCCGGGTGCGAGCTGGCGATCGGCACGGACACCGCCATCAACAACGCCACGTGGGCGATCGACCGCATCAAGGAGTCCGCGGCGGCCTCCAAGCGCTGTTTCATCGCCGAGATCATGGGCCGCCGCTGCGGCTACCTCACCCTCATGACCGCCCTGGCCACGGGCGCCGAGTACATGTACATCAACGAGGACGCCCCCTCCCTGGAGCGGATCGCCGCCGACTCCCAGCGCATGGTCGCCTCCTTCAAAGGGGGGCGCAGGCTCTTCCTCACCCTGGTCAACGAGTCGACCAGCGAGTTCTACGACCGCGAGTTCCTGGCCGACGTGTTCAACGCTGAGGCGCAGGGCCTCTACGACGTGCGCCACAGCGCGCTGGGGCACCTGCAGCAGGGGGGCGCGCCCACGCCCTTCGACCGCCTGCTGGCCACCCGCCTCGTCAACCGCGCCCTGGGCCACCTGGAGGGCCAGTTCGAGCGCGGCGACACCAACGCCACCTACATCGGGCAGATCGGCGGCGGCATCGAGGCGCGCCTGGTGAAGAACATGTTCGACGACCTCGACATCGTCAACCGGCGCCCCTACGACCAGTGGTGGCAGGACCTGCTGCCCGTCCAGCGCATCGTCTCCCTGGCCAACCCCGGCATCGAGGCGACGCCGATCACCATCGACGACCCCGAGTCCTGAGACGGTGGCCGCCCGGCGCGAACGGCGCGCACGGGCGGCCACCGCCCTATTCGTCGTACACTGCACACACAACCAACGACAGGAGAACCCATGGGTGACATTCCCGCGATCGATCCGACGAAGGCCCCCGCGTGGGACACGCTCGACCAGCTGGCCGAGGAGTTCGACCCCGACCTGCGCAAGTTCTTCGCCGACGACCCCGGCCGCGCCGAGAGATTCACACTGGAAGCGGGCGACCTCCACGTCGACCTGTCGAAGAACCTCGTGTGCCCGACGCTGGTGGGGCACCTGCTCGCCCTCGCCGAGCAGACGGGCGTCGCCGACCTGCGCGACCGCATGTTCGCGGGTGAGCACATCAACGTCACCGAGGACCGCGCCGTCCTCCACACCGCGCTGCGCCGCCCCGCCTCGGACTCCCTGGTCGTCGACGGGCAGGACGCGGTCGCGGACGTGAGCGCCGAGCTGGCGAAGATCTACGCCTTCGCGAACCGCGTGCGCTCCGGGCAATGGGTGGGCGTCACCGGCAAGCCCGTGAGGACCGTCGTCAACGTCGGCATCGGCGGCTCGGACCTGGGGCCCGTCATGGCCTACGAGGCGCTCAAACCGTACGTCCAGGCGGGCCTGGAGTGCCGCTTCATCTCGAACATCGACCCCACCGACGCCGGTGAGACCACGAAGGACCTGGATCCGGAGACCACCCTGGTCATCGTCGCCTCGAAGACCTTCACCACGCTGGAGACCATCACGAACGCGAAGGTCGTGCGCGCGTGGCTGCTGGGCGCGCTGCGCAGCCGCGGCATCGTCACGGACGCGGCCAGCGAGGCGGCCGCCATCGCCAAGCACTTCGTGGCCGTGTCCACCGCCCTCGACAAGGTCGCCGCCTTCGGCATCGACCCGGCCAACGCCTTCGGCTTCTGGAACTGGGTGGGCGGGCGCTACTCCGTGGACTCCGCTGTCGGCACGTCGCTGGCCATCGCCATCGGCCCCGAGGGGTTCGCGGACTTCCTGGACGGCTTCCACAAGATGGACCGCCACTTCGTCGAGGCGCCGCCCGAGCGCAACGTCCCCCTGCTCATGGGGATGCTCAACATCTGGTACTCGAACTTCCTGGGCGCCGACACGCACGCGGTCCTGCCCTACTCCCAGTACCTGCACCGCTTCCCCGCGTACCTGCAGCAGCTGACCATGGAGTCCAACGGCAAGTCCGTGCGCCGCGACGGCGCCCCCGTCACCTACGAGACGGGCGAGGTCTTCTGGGGCGAGCCGGGCACCAACGGCCAGCACGCCTTCTACCAGCTGATCCACCAGGGCACCCGCATGGTCCCCGCCGACTTCATCGCCTTCGCGAACCCGACGTGGGCGCTGGGCGACGGCGACGCCGACATGCACGAGCTGTTCCTGTCGAACTTCTTCGCCCAGACGAAGGCCCTGGCCTTCGGCAAGACCAGCGAGGAGGTGCGCGCGGAGGGCACGCCCGAGGCCATCGTTCCCGCGCGCGTCTTCACCGGCAACCGACCCACCACGTCGATCATGGCCCCGGCCCTGACCCCGTCGGTGCTGGGCCAGCTCATCGCCCTGTACGAGCACATCACTTTCGTCGAGGGAGCGGTGTGGGGCATCGACTCCTTCGACCAGTGGGGCGTGGAACTGGGCAAGGTCCTGGCCAAGCAGATCCTGCCCGCCATCGAGGGGGACGCCGGGGCCCTGGGCGCGCAGGACCCCTCCACGCGCGCCCTCATCGAGTACTACCGCTCGAAGCGCACGAGGTGACGCGCCCGCGGGCCGCCTCCGGGGGCGGCCCGCTCGGTCCGTGCTGAGGGGAGGGGCCGCGCGCGGCCCGTGCCGCCGCTCTGCGCGGCTTCCCGCACCACGCTGCGGGAACTCACTCGCCGTCGCGCCATTTAGCTAGTCGTTGCGCCATTTTGCGCACTGCTCGGCTCGCAGTCGCACCACTTAGCCCGCCGTTGCACCACTTAGGCCCGAGCGGGCGATGGTTCTCCCGGCGTGTCGGGGGCCTAAATGGTGCGGGCAGCGTCCAAGTGGTGGAGGCGCAGACTCGCGCGGGGGCGGGTCCCCGCTCAGGACCCGCCCC
>ERZ772971.1299-NODE-1299-length-14642-cov-11.062864_pt1 | contig 14642 bp, 14 predicted proteins | sample MGYA00511943_ERZ772971 | MGnify/ENA primary metagenome ERZ772971 (study PRJEB29015, sample SAMEA2737929) | human oral metagenome | biome: human oral; feature: human-associated habitat; material: dental | place: China | collected 2144 ... | reverse complement strand
GAATCCCTCCTGGATCACCAAAGAAATAAGCGGATAGCTCGTAATGAGCTATCCGCTTTTCGTGTTCAATTTCATTCTACGATTAAGCATTATAATATTTTTCTAATGTATACTTTTAAAGTTTAGATTCATAGCTTATTATGTCATTATGTATGTGAACTTTACATAAAAGATTAATATAGGATATATTATAAATATAAGTTATGTTTTCGTTTTTTTTCTGTAGGGAGATGAAATAGTGGGCGGAAATGTTTTCGATTAGCTGTCTTAGGCGCCGTTATTTCCAGTAATTATGATGGCACTAATTCTGCTAATGCAACTAAAAATTTTGTGGCTACTATTAATGGCTCTTTAAACTCTATTGAGTCCACTACAGCTGCTAGTAACTATTCAGGGTTAGGTAATGCTGTTGTTGGTACTGCTAATAGGATTTATAACTCTAATGGTTCTTTGATTTTTGGCGCAGGTAATGAAATTACTAACTCTATTACTGATATAAATGCGAGCATAATAACACCAGGTCTTTTTGGAGGACCTTCTTCTAGTGAAACACGCTCTGTCGCCAATACAACAACTATTGGTTATGATGCAAGAGCTTCTGTTGAAGATGGGGGAGCTCTTGGTAAACAAGTGCTTGCTTTACAGGAAAAGGTAGCTAAATTAGAAGCTGCTTTACAAATGAAATCAGGCGTAGTAACTCAAGCTGTACAAAAAGGTGTACTTGTTGATACATGATTGACAATAGAATTTGCACCTGAGTTGGCATTATTCTGTGTTGATACAATTAAACAGGATAAAAATGGTAAACCCAAAATTGAACGTGTTCGTGTAAATCATAAACGATAAGAAAAATTTGAGGAGGTTATTTTGAAAATAATAAGAATCTTAAAAATTAATATCGCATTAGCAGTGCTGTTGAGTGGGACTTTTACTGTGAATTATGCTGCTGGAATAATATATAGTAGTACTAACAGTACAGCAAGCGACCTTGACACTAGTACCAGTGGAGATGAATCTATGGTCTTAGGAGGAGAGGACAATCATGCTACAGGTGTTAGGTCTACAATTATATCTGGAATTGGCAATAAAAATATAGGACGTTCTTCTGTTATTGTTGGCGGTGAAGCAAATAAAATTATTTCAGATGCACCTGCTGATAGAAGTTATAGCTATTCCTTTTTAGGAGGAGGTACTTTTAATACGGTAAGTGGTAACTATGCTGCTACTATCGCTGGTAGTTTCAACTCTGCTACAGGAGATTATTCTCTTGCTTCAGGCCTTGGATCTAAAGCTATCGGTAAGTCTTCTATAGCACTTATTGGCGGAACAGCTTCAGGTGAAGATTCAGTGGCAATAGGTAATAATGCCAAAGCCATTGGTCTTGGTTCTATTTCTTTAGGGGATAATAGCGTAGCAGATAGATTAGCGGGTACACTAGGTTATTTAGCAAAAGGGAGAAATGATGCTACGTGGAAATCAACCCAAAGTGCTATATCTATTGGTGATAGAGCTAATAATGTCACTCGACAACTAACAGGCGTAGCTGCGGGTACGGAAGATACTGATGCGGTAAATGTGGCTCAATTGAAAGAAGTATATAAAGATTGGAGTGGAATGGGGGCACAAGCTGCAGCGTTAGGTGCATTGAAACCTGTGGCGTATGATCCGTTAAAACCAACACAATTTATGATTGGATATGGGTATTATAATAATGCAAACGCTTTAGCACTTGGTATATCTCATTATAAAAATGAATCAACTATGTTAAATATGGGATTGTCAAAAGTGTTCGACTCTGATTCACATTTGATGTTTAATGTAGGTGGTACGTGGAAGTTTGGTTATCGTTCTCATGAAAAGGCTGTTTCAGATCGGTATAAAGGCGGTCCAATCAGTGCTATTTATGTGTTGGAAGATGAAATGAGTGTAAAACATACACTTGATGAAGAACAAAGTACTCGCATTCAGCGATTAGAAGAAGAAAACAAAATACTAAAAGCAGAAAACAAAGCATTCAAGGAAAAATTAGATTTGGTTTTAGAGAAATTGCATTTAAACTAAAATGTTTAATTATACTATGAATTTGCAGGTGATATGCTATAATAAACTTGGCTAAAGATGATACTTAGCACATTCAGAAATACAATAGCTCACAGTAGTGCGAATACTGTGAGCTATTTGTTTTCATAACAAATAACGCAAAAGTTCAAATTTCATAGCCTTCCATAAATTCAGTATTTATCTATATTTATCTACTCAAAATACATTGGTCAAATAAAAAAGTCAAAAATAGTCAAAAATTTTCTTTTTGACTTATTGACTTTTTGACTTATTAGGTTTATTATAATGACATAAGGTTAAAGAAACCTAGAAATAAAGCAAGAAATTAAAGAGTCTTAAAAGGTCAAATAGATATACTTGTAGTGAGAAAGTGAGGTAATTTATATGAACAACAACTTCAATAACTTTGGCAGCGATTTTGGTAGCATGAATGATTTGTTCAATCAATTGATGGGTAACATGGGTGGTTATTCCACAGAAAATCGTCGTTATAAAATAAATGGTCGTGAAGTAACTCCTGAAGAGTTTGCTTATTATCGTCAAACAGGTCATTTACCTACTAATGAAGAAATCCAAGCAGCACAAGCTGCAGCTCAACAAGGCAAAATGAAAAAGGATGGTATCCTTGCTCGTTTAGGTACGAACTTAACAGATGAAGCTCGTAACGGTAAGCTTGATCCTGTTATTGGTCGTAACAAAGAAATTCAAGAAACTGCTGAAATCTTAGCACGTCGTACAAAAAATAACCCAGTTCTAGTCGGCGATGCTGGTGTTGGTAAAACAGCCGTTGTAGAAGGCTTGGCACAAGCAATCGTAAATGGTGATGTTCCAGCAGCGATTAAAAATAAAGAAATCATTTCCATCGATATTTCCGGTTTGGAAGCTGGTACTCAATATCGTGGTTCCTTCGAAGAAAATATCCAAAACCTTATTAAAGAAGTTAAGGCCGCTGGTAATATTATCTTGTTCTTCGACGAAATCCATCAAATCTTGGGCGCTGGTTCCACCGGTGATGGTCAAGGCTCCAAAGGCTTGGCAGATATTTTGAAACCTGCTTTGTCCCGCGGTGAATTAACAGTTATCGGTGCTACTACACAAGATGAATACCGTAACACAATCATGAAAAACGCAGCACTTGCTCGTCGTTTTAATGAAGTAAAGGTAAACGCACCATCTGCAGAAGATACTTTTAAAATTCTACAAGGCATTCGTCCATTGTACGAAGCGCATCATAATATTGAATTGCCAGATGCCGTTTTGAAAGCAGCTGTAGATTATTCCGTACAATATATTCCTCAACGTAGCTTGCCAGATAAAGCCATCGACTTGATTGATGTAACAGCAGCTCACTTGGCTTCCCAACATCCTGTAACTGATATTAAAACATTAGAAGCAGATATTGCAGAAGCTAAAGCAAAACAAGAAGAGTTTGCTCAAAAAGAAGATTACGAATCCGCTATTAACGAAAAAATGCGTATTCAAAAATTACAAGAAGAAATCGACAAACATACTGACAATCAAAAGGTTGTAGCTCAAGTTAACGATGTAGCAGAAGCCGTTGAAAGAATGACAGGTATCCCTGTATCTCAAATGGGTGCATCCGATATTGAACGCTTGAAAGATATGAAATCTCGTTTACAAGCCCATGTCATCGGCCAAGATAAAGCAGTAGAAGCTGTATCTAAAGCTATTCGTCGTAACCGTGCAGGCTTTGACGAAGGTAATCGTCCAATCGGTAGCTTCTTATTCGTAGGTCCTACTGGTGTGGGTAAAACAGAATTGGCTAAACAATTAGCACTCGATATGTTTGGTAACAAGGATGCAATCATTCGTTTGGATATGTCCGAATACAGTGATCGCACAGCGGTTTCTAAATTGATTGGTGCTACAGCTGGTTATATTGGTTACGAAGATAACTCCAACACATTGACTGAACGCGTTCGTCGTAATCCATACTCCATCGTATTATTCGACGAGATCGAAAAAGCAGATCCTCAAGTTATTACATTACTTCTTCAAGTATTGGATGATGGTCGTTTAACAGATGGTCAAGGTAATACAGTAAACTTCAAAAATACTGTTATCATTGCTACATCCAACGCAGGCTTTGGTTATGGTAGCGATAATGATGATGAAAACAAAGTTGATGTAATGGACCGCATTGCTCCATTCTTCCGTCCAGAATTCTTGAACCGTTTCAATGCTGTTATTGAATTTAATCAATTGAGCAAAGAAGATTTGAAGAAAATCGTTGATTTGATGCTCGACCAAGTTAACAAAACTTTGGCTAAAAAACAAATTACCTTAGATGTAACTGACGCAGCTAAAGATTTGTTGATGGAACAAGGTTACGATAAAACTATGGGCGCTCGTCCATTACGCCGTGTTATCGAATCCGAAATTCGTGATAATGTAACAGACTACTACTTGGATCACATCGATGCGAAACACTTGTTGGCTGATGTTGTAGATGGTCACATCGTGATAAGCGAAAAGGATGCTGCTAACACATCCGATGCTAAATCCGGTGATGACAAATCTGCAGATGATAGCAAACAAGCTGATGATGCTGCATCCAAGGACAATAAATAATCGGTAGGCTATTGCCCATTTCATTGAATCCCTTACAACTCTCTCCATATACACACATATAACAATAGTCCTATTGATTGTGAAAGCACTCGACATTACGTCGAGTGCTTTTTTGCGTTATTACATGAATTTTGTATACATGACAAAAATCATTGATAACGTATTAATATATTTTGTATAATCATGTTACTATATTCTATAGAATTTAAAGAAAAGATGAAGAATGAGAGGAGCATAGTGATGTCACATTATATAGATTTAAATAGCGATTTAGGTGAAAGCTTTGGCAATTATACTTTGGGCATGGATAGTGAGGTATTAAATCACGTCACTAGTGCCAATGTGGCTTGTGGTTGGCATGCCGGCGATCCTCTCATTATGGAGGTCACCGTTAAGATGTGCAAAGAAAAGGGCGTAGCCGTAGGGGCCCATCCGGGATATCCCGATTTGATGGGTTTTGGACGCCGCAAGATGGCGTTGAGTTCTGATGAGGCACGAGCCTATATGGTGTATCAACTCGGTGCATTGCAAGCCTTTTGTCATCAATATGGCGTTGAGTTACAGCACATGAAATTGCATGGTGCCTTTTACAATATGGCGTGTGTAACGCCGGACCTAGCCGATGCAGTGCTAGATGGATTGCAAGCGGTCAATCCCAATGTTCGCGCTATGGTGCTCAGCGGTAGTTATATAGCCAAAGAGGCGGAGCGACGAGGTATTCCTGTGATTCAAGAGGTTTTTGCAGACCGAGGTTATACAGAGGAAGGCACCTTGGTGCCCCGTACGGAAGAGGGGGCTTTCGTAAAAGACCCACAAGAGGCATTAGAACGAGTGCTCATGATGGTGCAAGAAGGCAAGGTCGTAACAAATACGGGCAAAACAATCGATATTGCAGCCGATTCCGTATGCGTCCATGGCGATAATCCAAAAGCGATAGCTTTCACAAAGTATATTCGTGAAGGCCTCACTAAGACAGGTGTCGTGGTAGCGAATTTTCAGAATCGATAGATTACAATCGATTGTACAAGAATTGATAGAATCAGAATAGATAAAAGGAGTCAGTATGAAACCGATTACAGGTAAAGCGAGTTTATCTGTCCTCTTAGGGGCAGCGTTTTTGATGGCCACGTCGTCCATTGGGCCAGGATTTATGTTACAAACGGCGGCGTTTACAGGCCAGTTAAAGGCGGATTTTGCGTTCGCCATTGTGGTGTCCGTTATTTTCTCCATCATTGCACAGCTCAATGTGTGGACCATCATCGGCATATCCCAAATGCGGGGCCAAGATATTGCGAATAAAGTATTGCCAGGGCTTGGTTATGCAGTAGCGTTCTTGATCTCGCTTGGGGGCCTTGCGTTCAATATCGGCAATATTGGCGGTGCGTCCATGGGCCTTAACATCGTATTTGGTATTGATACGACGATGGCGGCGGCCATCAGCGGTATCTTGGGGATTTTATTATTTGTATCCCCTAAAATGGGCGGCGTCCTCGATAACACGGCGAAGGTATTGGGCACTGTGATGCTTGTCCTCATCGGTTATGTAGCGTTTTCCACAAATCCTCCTGTAGCAGAGGCTGCAACGCATGCCCTCGTGCCAACAAATTATCCTTGGCTAGCTACAATTACCCTTATCGGTGGTACCGTAGGTGGTTACATTACATTCTCCGGCGGACATCGCTTGATTGATGCAGGTATCACAGGTTGTGAACATTTAAAGGATGTACGTCGCGCTGCCTTCATGGGTATGTCTGTAGACGCCATCGTTCGTATATTGCTATTCTTAGCCGTACTTGGCGTAGTATCCATGGGCTTTGTACTAGATCCAAAGGACCCCGCTGGTTCCGCATTCTTACTCGGTGCTGGTGAAATCGGTCATAAACTATTCGGTATCGTGTTCTTCTGTGCTGCGTTGACATCTGTTGTGGGCGCTGCTTATACATCGGTGTCCTTCCTTAAAACCTTGTTTAAGGTTGTGGAACGGTATGAAAAATTGACCATCATGGCATTCATCTTCGTGTCCACTTGCATTCTTATCTTTATCGGCAAACCGGCTACATTGTTAATCGTGGCGGGCTCGGTGAACGGGTTGATCTTGCCTGTTACATTAGCCGTTATGCTATTGGCAACGCGCAAGACGAATATCGTAGGGGACTATAAGCATAATCCGGTTCTATTCTATACGGGCTGGATTGTCGTGCTTGTGACCGCCTATATCGGTGTTACATCCTTGCAAGGTATTGTGAAATTATTAGGTTAGGGGGCACGTATGAATCCCACAATTTCTCCGGTTGGGGATAGTGCTATCTCCATCGAATTTGGTCAAGTTATTGACCCTAAGATTAATCAGCGTATCCGTCAGACCGTGGCGGGTATTGAAAGCCTTCATTTAGAGGGAATTATTGAGATAGTGCCCACCTATTGTGCGCTTCTCATTCAGTATGATGCATTGCGTTACACCTATGCTGAGCTGTGCCGCATTCTTGAACCTATATGTATGCAGCCTATTAGGACTGATGAAAGTGAACTGGTGACGGTCGTAGAAATACCGACCGTCTATGGTGGTGAATTTGGCCCAGACCTTGGATTTGTAGCCTCTCATAATCACTTAACCGAGGCCGATGTGGTGAGCATTCATAGCAGTACGGATTATCTCGTGTATATGATGGGCTTTATTCCAGGCTTTACGTATCTGGGTGGCATGGACCCGCGCATCGCTACACCTCGTTTGTCCTCACCGCGCACGCATATTCCGGCAGGATCCGTAGGCATCGCGGGTGAGCAGACCGGCACCTATCCATCGGATTCTCCTGGAGGCTGGCAAATTATAGGACGCACGCCTCTGTCCATGTACGATGAGTCGCGAGAACAGGCGGCTCTTCTCAAGGCGGGCGATTATGTGCGCTATGTTCCTATTGATGAAAGTGCGTTCCACTGTATTAAGAAATTGGGCACTTCTTTTAAGCCCGTTGTACATTATGTAAAGGTAGGTGACCTCCGTGGTGTCAAGTGAATATAAGAATGCGTCATTTGAGGTGGTCTCGCCTGGTATGATGACCACTGTGCAAGACGGAGGGCGCGTAGGCTTTCAACAATATGGTATGCCCGTGGCCGGTCCTATGGATGGTGAAAGTTATGCTATCGGCCAAGCCCTCGTAGGGAATACGACGCCCGTAGGGGCTTTGGAGTGCACTGTCCTCAGCCCTACGCTGAAGATGAAAGGCACATGCATTGTTGCTTTCACAGGCGCCGACATGAGGCCTACCATTAATAATGTTGAGGTGCCACGGTACATTCCCTTTGTCTGTCATGACGGCGATGTCATCTCTGGTAGCTTTAGCCAATGTGGGGTGCGCATGTATATTTCCTTCGCTGGCGGCATCGATGTACCAGAAATCAATGGCAGCGTAGCGACACATACAAAGGCGAATATCGGTGGATTTGAGGGCCGTCCTCTAGCAGCGGGCGATGAAGTACGTTTGAAGGACTGCACCCACGATACTATCATCTGCGACTATATTAGAGAATCAAATCATTTATTTAATACAGTCCTATTTAATCGGGGCGGTCGTGAATGTCACGAACCGCTACGAGTTGTACTGGGCTCGCAAGCTAAGTGTTTTACAGAAACAGGTATCCATAATTTTAGCAGTGAACTTTATACATTGACCATCCAATGCGACCGCATGGGATTTAGATTAGATGGAGCCCCTGTTGAACACATCGACGGCGCCGATATCATATCGGATGGCGCTGTGTTTGGATCCATTCAAGTCCCGTCTGATGGGAATCCAATCATCCTCATGGCAGATCGGCAAACGACGGGGGGCTATACAAAAATCGGTAGTGTTATTACGGCCGATTTACCTAGACTGAGTCAATTGCCTATTGGTGATGGAATTATCTTTGATATTGTATCTGTGGAAGAGGCGCAAGAGATTTATAGGGCATATATGCAAAATTTGCATAGCAAAATTCGGCTAGCTTTTGCACAAAGTACATTTGTATTTTCTGTACGAAAAACATCTGTTAGTGAAGTATGAATTGATGAAGGCATACTCACTATGTATATCTATCGGTTATGCCGTAAATCCTGAGCTTATAAATATGACGTTTGCTATATTTAAGGATATTGCGACTGGCAATACAACGGTAATGAATGGTAACGGTATTACCATTACGCCAGCAGTTGGAGCAACACCAGCTAATCCTGTATCCTTAACGAAGGATGGCCTCAATAATGGTAATAACCAAATTAAAGGAGGTGCGCCTGGTACAGAACCAACGCAAGTCATGGCCGGTGTAACTCATAAATTTGATTACAGCCCAGAAAAAAATATTCCAGATCGTTACAAAGCAGGCCCTATTAGCTCTGTGTATGTAATGCAAGATGAAGTATCTAGCCTTAAAAAAGAAAATGCAGAACAAAAATATGTTATCGCAGATCAAGCGGATAGTCTTACTACGTTAGAAGCTGAGAACGAACAACAACGTCGTGAATTGGCAGAAACGAAGAAGGGCTTAGATAATTTGAAAGCAGCGGTAGATAAATTGTTAGCATCCAAAGGCTAAGTAATAAATAATTGATAATAAAAATCAAGTTTTAAAGATACAATAATCTTGGAATAAAATAAAGAACCCTCTTAACTACGATACTTATACATTGTTTGGTATAAGATGTATGCAAGAGGGTTTTTTGCATTTTTGATATAAGTTATTAGTTAAATTGCATAACATATGAATGACATCTCATATATTATATGATATAATACAGTAATATTGTGGAAAGTTTAATGTAATCTCTTTGGGGTTATTATGGGGAGTAATTATGTTAACATCATTACAACGCTGGTTCTCAGTAGATACCATATTACCGATGAAAGATCGACTGGGACCGGTAGATACTACAAAAAACTTATATAGTAAATACTTAAAAATTGCATGGCCTGCTACCTTGCAAGGGCTCATGATGCAGTTGATGACTGCCATTGATTTGGCTATGGTAGGTTCCTTAGGGGCCTCCGCACTGGCTTCGGTAGGCATTATGGGGCAACCAGCAATGGTTATGCTCGTCATTTGCCGTGCCTTATCGATTGCAGTAACTGCAATTATTGCTCGCCGTCATGGTGAAGGTGATGTAGATGGCATGAATGCAGTGCTCAAGCAATCGATTCTACTGAACTTTTTAATTTATATTCCCTTGCTTGCAATATGTTTATTTAATTTAGAGCATATTTTGCGATTTACCGGCGCAGAGGATGGGTATATTGAAACGGCTGTTTGGTATGGTCGATTCATTGTCATGAGCCTTGTGTTCCAGTCCTTTAGTCAAATTGTAGGGGGCGCCCTCATCGGGTATGGCAATACAAAGGTTATCTTTAAATCCAATGTGGTGGGGAATATCTTAAATACAATTATGAATTTCTTCTTAATCTATGGTATTGCCTTTTTTCCAGAATTTGGTGTCATGGGGGCCGGTATTTCGACGCTCATCAGTAGTGCCGTTATCGCAGCTTTGTTGTTGCGGGCTATCTCGCGACATACAAAGACTGGTCTCACCTTGTTGCATTCGTCAAAATGGCGCTTTGAGCGTTCCGTACTTCATACGGTGTTCCACGTAGGGGGCAGCTCCTTAGGGGAACAGTTCTTTGAACGTTTTGGTATGTATACATATACTATGATTGTGGCATCCCTTGGTGCCGTACCGTTGGCTGCACATTATGTGTGTATGAACTTGATGGATATATTCTATTACTTCGCCATGGGCCTTGGCTTTGCCGGCGCCTCTCATACAGGTCAAAACTTGGGTCATAAACGGTCGGATTTAGCGAAGGCTTTTGGTCGTATCGGTGCTCGCATGGGACTCTTTGTAGGATTTGTTAGCGGCCTTATATTCATTAGTGCAGGCCATTTGCTTGTACAAGCCTATACTCGTGAAAGTGAGGTTGTCACACTGGCTACAGCGTTGATGGGCATCATGGCTATCGCTGCTTTTCCTCAAGCATTACAACAGGTCTTTGCTGGGGTCTTGAAAGGTGCAGGTGATACTTTTTATATCATGAAGTATTCATTAATTAGCGTTGCCGTTATTCGCCCAATCATTACTTATGTGCTATGTATTACATTAGGTCTAGGCTTATATGGGGCATGGATTTCTCTATGTTTAGATCAATCGTTACGGCTTATTTGTGCCTATATACGATTTGTTGGTGGCTCATGGCAGCATAAGGTGGTATAAGTATATCAAAAATTTTAAAATAGTTTACTAAAAATTTATTAATTTATACTTGATTAGAAAATGTTGATAGGATAAAATATAAATGTGGAATAAATAATACGTTGGGGAACGTGTTATTTACAATAATTATCAATTTCACGTATATATGTAAGGGATATATATATGAATATAAAGAGGCATCGGCCAGTAGTGGTCGATGCCTCTTTTATATGTATACGCACATGACTAAGCCCCAGATAGACTGAGGCTGTAGTATGTTTATAAGATTAATTATAAACTATTGCTTTCTAACCATGCGGTCATAGCTTTTTTGCCTGCAACAGGTAGGGATTCGGAGAAGGTTTGTGCATCTTCTCGAATCTTAAAAATATCAATGCCTGCATTGCATAGTTCTGCACAGTGTCCCACAAGCCAGCTTTCAATAACAGTCGGATCTGCTTCTAAGTGAAATTGCAATCCTAAAACATGATTGCCGATAGAAAAGGCTTGGTTAGGGCAGAGGTCCGTTTCGGCAAGGCGAACGGCGCCTTCTGGAATGTCAAATTCATCGCCATGCCAGTGTAGAACCGGCGTATCTCCTAAGAGGACTAGTGGTGTATGTTGACCGTCGGCAGTAAAATGCAATGGTCCAAAGCCGATTTCCTTTTTGCCATGGCTCATAGGTCCAACACGACCGTCCATGATGCGGGAAATAAGTTGCGCCCCAAGACAGATGCCGAGTAACGGTTTTTTACTATCTATGCGGTCCTTAATAAACTTGATTTCATCGGTTAAAAAAGGATATATTTTTTCATCGTAAGCGCCGATAGGAGCCCCACAGACGATGACAAGATCTGCCTTCGTTGCATCGTACTGATTAAAGTCAGCAAGGGGGGCCTCAATATATTCTATGGTAAAGCCGCGTTCTATTAATAAAGGTTCTAAAATACCGGCGTTTTCAAAGTGGATATGACGTACTACATAGGCTGTTTTACTCATGGTTCCTCCTTATAACTATGTACAACTATTCTATTGCTAGTATATCATATTCTATAGAATTTTATATGAGCTTTCACACAAAGTAAAGCAAGTGGGAAAAGTTATGTTTGGGGTGACTGTGAACAATAAAATGTCTGCCGTAGCAGGTCTTGTTATTGGTGCAACATTAACAATGTGTCACTTAATCGCTATTCCATTGACTGGTACATCTGTAAACCCCGCTCGTGTATTGGATCCAGCCGTATTCCATCGAGCATGGTTCATTGTGAAAGATGAAGAATAAATCATCGATATATTGGCTTTTTAGAAGAGTTGTGTACAATAGAATTATCGTTAAAAAAACTTATGTGTGTAAGGGCGTTTAATGGAGGGAATAATACAATGAATAAAAAATTAGTAGCATTATTGGCTGTAGCTACAATGGGTATTTCTGTTGTAGCTGCTACACCACAAACACAATTCACAAAAGGTGAAACTCAAGTTGATCTTGGCACTACAAGCGTTGAAACTAAAGCAGACGTATACGGCAAAGCTGATTACTATGTACAATCCATCTACTTCGATTCTGACCAAGACGTTCCTCGTGTAGACGTTTTCATTCACCGTTAAATTGAGCTCTCTCAATTTAACCTAAACCCATACAAGTCCATCTTTTCGTCTCTCTATATATTTTGAGTGCGATAAGATGGACTTTTGTGTTATACTAAATCTATTAGAAATACTACTGTACATATGAAATCTGATCGTTGTCATATAGCGTTCATTTACATTGTGTACAATACTTACCATGTGTTTAGTAAAAGTGAGTTATTAGTATGGAAAAATTTAAATATTATAAGGAGCTTATCGGTGCGATAATCCTGGCAGGTCTCATGATATTAGTAGCTTTGCGCATTAGCGATATAGCATCGGGTATCGATGCATTGATAACGGCTTTTGTACCGCTTATCGTAGGTGCCTGCATGGCCTTTGTCCTCGATATTCTTGTCGTCCGCTATGAACGCTGGCTTTGGCCACGTATCGAATCGGGGTGGCGGTATAAGATTCGGCGTCCGTTGAGTATTATCCTATCCTTTGTGACGATTAGTCTCATCGTGTACTTTATTGCTCGTATGGCTGTGCCGCAGTTAGTGCATTCTATTACACTTATCGTGTCCGCAACACCGCAGCTATATCTAGACTTTCAACAATGGATTTACCATTTAAGTGATACCATGCCATTGGCCTCGAATCCTACGATATTAAATACATTGAATGGTGAAAGTGTAGTTAACTACACTCGTGAATGGGGGACCAAGGGTGGCACCTATGTGGTGAATACGATGGGCACTATCCTATCGTGGACCGTAAATATTGCATTAGGTCTTATCTTTGCTATTTACATGCTACTGGATAAGGAACGCCTCATGTCGCAAGGCAAGCGCATTTTGAAAGCCTATGCATCTGATATGTGGATGAATCGCGTAACCTATGTGGCCAAGGTTGCTGTTCAAACATTTAGTAGTTTCTTTGTAGGACAGTTTATCGATGCCTTGATCTTAGGTATCATGGTGGGGATTACATTATGGATTTGTAACATCTCCTATGCTACGACCATTGCCTGTGTTATCGGTCTCACTGGTTTAATTCCATTAGTGGGTATATATGTAGGTGGCTTGATGGGGGCATTTATACTGCTTACCATTAGTCCTATGGATGCGTTGATTTACGTCATCATTTTAGAAGTTTTGCATCAAATTGAAAGCAATGTGATTTATCCAAAAATCGTAGGTAACTCTGTAGGGTTGCCTGGCTTATGGGTCTTTGCAGCTGTTATTATAGGCGGTAGCTTGATGGGGGTCACAGGCATGATTATAGGCGTGCCATTAGTAGCGACCTGCTATAAATTACTGATGACCGACGTTGAAGAACGTTTAGCCTCTAATGAAGGTTTATAGCATTTATTAGCTGTAATATAAATGAAAATACAAGTTTGTAGAATCCGATTACTATTGGGAGGATTATAATGAATAAAAAATTACTATCTTTGGTTATGACTGGCGTGTTGGCCGTTGGTGTTTTTTCCGTAGCCACACCGTATGAAGCACAAGCTCGTAAGACTAAACCAGAAACAAGCACAGATATTACGATTAAACGTGCACCTGGTCAATCTGTGGTTATGACAATGAGTGAAATTGGTACGATTTTCCAAAATCGTTTCCCTAATGCAGCGTTGCACTCTGTAGAATTGAATTCCAATGATTTGGCCTATGCTTATAAAGTAACTGGATATAGTAAATATCACGAATACAAAATGAAGATTGATATCATCACTGGCAATCAATCCGATATGAGTGAAGGTGGTAAACCTAAACACGTTATTGGTGAAATCTTCAACAAAGATAAAGTTATCGAACCATCTCAAGCAGAAGCAGCTGCTAAAGCGCAATTAGGTGCAGATGCTGTTATGAAGGGCTGGAAGGTTGAAGCTCACAATGGTAAAGTTAATTACTATGTAACGATGCATCAAAATGGTAAGAAAACAGTAGTAACTGTTGATGGTAATACAGGTGCTTACATTGAACAAAGTAAACCAACAAAATTACCTCCAGAACCAGATCAAGGTTTTGACAAACGCCGTACGAACCTCGTATGGGGCCATGACATCGTTATGGATAAAAAATAATATAAAATAAGCCTCACCATCTCAATTAGATTGAACCGACCTCCTTAACGTTAAGATTTTTGGTCTAACATTAAGGGGGCGGTTCAAAAGAGAAGGTGAGGCTTTTCT
>ERZ772971.1296-NODE-1296-length-14683-cov-7.026593_pt1 | contig 14683 bp, 12 predicted proteins | sample MGYA00511943_ERZ772971 | MGnify/ENA primary metagenome ERZ772971 (study PRJEB29015, sample SAMEA2737929) | human oral metagenome | biome: human oral; feature: human-associated habitat; material: dental | place: China | collected 2144 ... | reverse complement strand
GCATCGTCGCCGTCTGCTGGCGGCTCATCGCCGAATACCTCCCGTTCCTCATCGGATTCTACTACACCGTCACCGTCTTCGGCCGCGAATTTTTGCGACGGTATTGATCAATTAAATTTTCTTCTGCGCCGTTCTCAACGGCGCTTTTCTGTTGACAAAGATTTTCATTCACTATATAATTCTATCCACATCTATTGGGGGGATGTTATAAATTTTTGCTATGGAAAGCGAGGAAACAAGTGGGAAATAGGTTTAAGTCTGTCCTTAAAAGGGGAACGCTTGCACTTGCTGGTGCGGTCATGCTGCCGACGGCGGTGCATGCGGCAGATGCTGCACAGGATGACTTCCAGACGTATGATCTGGGGGAGGTCGAGGTTGTCGGACATCGGGCAGAGGTGCCGCCGATACAGCAGGAAGAGGTGACGACGGCGTATGCGGGCGGACAGGTCGCACGCAAATCACAGCTCGGCGTGCTCGGCGAGCGTGACTTCATGGAGACACCATTCAACGTACTGAGCTTCACCGAGGAGCACATTCAGAACCGTCAGGCGCAGACAATATCAGATCTCATCGCGGATGATCCTGCGGTTCAGGAATCGTCGGGATCTTCTGCCACTAATCTTTGGACAGTGCGTGGTATGGATCTGCAGGGTGGGGATATTGCGTTCAATGGACTCTACAATATCGCTCCGAGTAATACGAACAGCCTCAATGCAGTGGAGCGTGTGGATGTGCTCAAGGGACCAGGCGCACTCCTTTATGGCATGGCACCGAACGGTGGCGTTGGCGGTTCGATCAATCTTGTACCGAAGCGCGCAAAGGATGAGCCAACGCGTCGTTTTGCGCTCTCCTATGGAAGCGGCAGCCAGTTCGGGCAGAGTGTGGATGTCGGCGAGCGCTTTGGTAAGAACAAAGAGTACGGGATACGCATCAATCTTACACATCGCAACGGCTCGACTACATTTGAGCGTGAGAAACAGGAGACGACGGGGGCAGCGATCGCCTTTGACGTGCGTAGGAATAAGTGGCGTGCCTCGCTTGATGCGGGATATCTGCATAGGGAGTTCAAGAATCCGACGACCTCGCTGCGCATGTCAAATGCAGCGATTGCGGCGTTTGGGGCGATTCCGAAAGCGCCTTCCTCCAAGCTCAACCTTGGTGAGAATGGTACTTTCCTCGACGCGAAGGAGCGGTATGGTCTCCTGCGCATGGATTATGATTTCAACGAGAACTGGTCGGCATACGCGGCAGCAGGACTGCGCCACAGCGAGCAGGACTACGCCTACAATGTATTTCGTCTGACGGCGTTAGACGGAACTGCGCGTGTCATCAACTACGCATATCCCAAAGAGAGCAGGGCGAACACACAGGAAATCGGAACAAAGGGAAAATTCCAGACAGGTGATCTTGCCCATGAGATGACTGTGGCACTTAACCGTACACATTGGACGGCATACACGAATACAAAGACGCTTAACGCCTATAATACGAACTTCTACAACATTGTATGGCAGGGGGTACAGGGCTATACGGGATTGTCCTTGCCTAAGACAGGAGAATCTACGCTCTCGGGGCTTGCTGTTACAGACGTGGTCACTGTGCCGAATGAGAAGTGGCAATTCATTCTTGGGGCGCGTTATCAGAAGATCAAGACGGAAAGCTTCAGTCGTACTACGGGACTGCGAACGGCTTCGTATAATGAAGCTGCATGGAGTCCTGCCTATGCCATCCTTTTCAAGGCGACGCCGACGGCATCTCTCTATGCGACCTATATGCAAGGGTTGCAAGAGGGAGGGACTGCAGATCGCTGGTCCCTTAATGCCGGCGAGGTCTTTGCACCGATCAAGACAAAGTCCACGGAGATGGGCGTTAAGTTTGATCTGGGCAAATTTGCGACGGCGCTCAGTGTCTATGAGATGCAGAAACCAACGACAATCGATGACTATGTTGCGCCAGGAAGGTATTATCAGCGTCAAGTGGACTACAAGAGTCGGGGGCTTGAGATTTCCTTCTTCGGTGAGCCGCACACTGGAACGCGTCTGCTCGGTGGACTGACATGGATTGATGCACGCTATGCGCCGGAGAACTACAAGGGCAATACCATTGAGGGGGTTGCGAACAAGAAATTTGTTCTGAGTGTGGAACAGGATATTCATGGTGTTCCTGGTCTCTCGCTATCGACACGTTTCCTCTACACGGGTGCGGCATATTATGACCCGAACAATGCGCTGCGGATGGCGCCGTGGTTTCGTATGGATTTCGGCGCACGCTATGCGTTCCATCTGGGAGAGATACCCGTCACCCTTCGTTTTGATGTGAACAATCTGCTCGACCGTCGTTATTGGCAGGCGAGCAGTTACCGCGCCAACCTTGGTGCACGCCGTAACTTCGTCCTCTCAGTGACGGCAGATTTTTAAGGAAAAGCTGAATTTATCAGTGCTTCCCTAAGCATCAAATGCGAGCATCAGGCTCGAAAGAACCACGCAGCTGCGTGGTTCTTTTCGTGCCTTTATCAAAGGAGAGTGATGGAGTGCGATACAACCGTGCTTTTTTCCGCGATGTATGGAGTCTCATGCGCGGCTTTTGGCAGCCGCGTACGCGGTGGATGATGTTCCTGCTTGCCGCTGCAATTCTCGGCTTGCAAGCATACTATGTGTCTGTCATGGTGGACTACAACGCGTGGCAGAAGATGTTCTACGATACCATTCAGGAGATGGATTCGGACAGCTTCTTTTTCTATCTGAAATACTGGCCGATGTATATGGTTGCGTTCATTGCGATGGAGGTTGGGCGCAACTATCTCATGCAGTATTTGGAAATCAAATGGCGCACATGGCTCGTGGATGACTTCGTCCGTCGGTGGCTCTCGGGGCGGACGTACTATCTCATGCAGATCGACGAGGAGCTGAGTGCAGAGGGGAAAAGCGCAGTCGACAACCCAGACCAGCGTATTACGGACGACGTACGGCTCTTTGTTTCGTATTTTCTCAATCTGACGCTTGGGATATTCAATGCCGCCCTGCGCATCTCATCTTTTGGCGCAGTTTTGTGGGGACTGTCCGGCGTGCTTGATATTCCCTTTTTCGGGAACTCGCTTGCTCTGCCCGGTTATATGGTATGGCTTGCCATCGGCTATGCCCTGCTTGGTACGGGAGCGACGCTCTGGGCAGGGCGTCCGATTGTGCGTCTGAGCAACCGTCAGCAGGAGTATGAGGCGGATCTGCGTTTCGGGCTTGCGCGTCTGCGTGAGCATTTCGAGAGCATTGCGTTTTATGGCGGAGAACAGCGTGAGACAGTGGGGGCTCTTGACCGATTCAATGATGTGCGTCGGAACTTTTTTAGTCTCATGCTGCGGCGTGTTCAGCTCACATGGGTGACAGAACTGCATTGGCGTATCGGTTTTCTCTTTCCCTACATGGTTGCCGTGCCGCGTATCTTCGCGGGAGAGATGCAGTTCGGCGGACTGATGCAGACGGCGGTTGCGTTTCAGCAGGTGGTGAACTCGCTCTCCTTTCTCGTCATACGATATTATTCGCCGACGGAGGCATCCGTTGCACAGTTCCAGACCGTCGTACATCGTCTCACGGACTTCCGGAATCACATGGAGCAGGTTGAACACACAATGTCCGCCTCCGATGTGCAGCGCGCAGAGGCAGGGGAGAGGCTGAGTATACGTGACCTTACCGTTTGTAAACCCGACGGGTGTGTACTGACAAAGAACCTCTCGTTTTCGCTAGCGACTGGGGAGCGCCTTTTTATCGAGGGGGCGTCGGGGATCGGCAAGAGTACGCTTCTGCGTGCGATTGCGGGAATCTGGCCGTATGGTTCGGGGGAGATCACGATGCCGAAGGACGCGAAAATGCTCTTCCTGCCGCAAAAATCTTATTTACCGATGGGGACACTGCGCGCCGCGCTGCTCTATCCTGCGGCAGCCGATGCGGCAGATACGTCTGCGATTACAGAGGCTCTGCACAAGGTAAATCTTGCGGCATTTATTCCGCGTCTGGATCAGGAGGAGAATTGGGCACAGGTTCTCTCGCTTGGCGAACAGCAGCGTCTTGCGTTCGCAAAGGCACTGCTGTTAGAACCGAAATGGATCTTCCTCGATGAGGCAACCTCCGCGCTCGATGAGGAGAACGAGGATCGTATGTATCGGCTTCTCTGTGAGGAGTGTGTCGATGCCGCCGTCGTCAGCATTGCGCACCGACGGCGTGTAGGTGTCTATCACGAACGCAAACTTTTGCTTTCAGCGGGTGGAGGCTGGCATCTGGAATAGCAAAGAGCCACCAGTTTGACTGGTGGCTCTTTGCTGTTACGGACGGCACACGCCACACGGTTCGTATCCGTCGGCAATCGCCGCCTCGCGTGAACTGTAGGGAACAAAGTGCGGCGCGTCGGGATGTTTGATCGTTCGGCAGGTCGCATAGTGGAACTTGCCCGACTTCGTGTTGGCGAGATAGTCCGTTGCGAGCGCGGGTGTCGCTGCAGAGAGTGTAACGGCGGCAAGCGTCGCAAGTGCAATTTTCCTAAGCATACGTATTCTCCCTCTTTCTATTGATATACGATTATGCCCCAAAAGTTATCAGACTGCAAGTATAGCGCTAAGAATTTCTATGAAAACGCTCATCATATAGGAAAACATCAGATCGCAAAAATTTATTTTCTCCTTGATATAATTGCTACTTGCCAAAAGTCAAAAAATCAAATATAATAGAGAAAAGCACAATTAAGAAGTACAGAAGCAGGTGATATGATGAGCAACATTGCCGATATGATCGAATCCTATATCCTGCGTCAGCTTGCCACGCGGCAGGATGGACAGGTCGAGCTGCGGCGGACGGATATTGCGGATGAGATTTCATGCGCACCATCGCAGATCAGCTATGTGCTCTCCACGCGGTTTACGCAGGATAAGGGATTTGTGGTGGAGTCGCGGCGTGGGCTGGGCGGCTTTATACGCATTGTTCAGGTGCCGCTGCGTGATCTCGTCTATCAGGATATGCTGTCAAAGATCAATGAGGACACGGATATGGAGACGGTGCAGTCCATGGTGCGCTACCTCACCCAACACGGGATGGTGGAAACGCGTGAGGCTGCGCTGCTCATGCAGATGATAACGGGGCTCTTTCAGTCGGAGACACTTGCAGCACAGGAGCGTGTGCAAATGCTGAAAACAATGATATTGACGCTAGAGAACTTCAGATAGCTGTTCGATATATAAATAGGAAAACTACATTGCTCTGAGGATGATGGAAGGAAACACAATGATTTGTGAGGAATGCGGCAAAAATGATGCGATTGTGCATATTGTGCAGATTGGTCCCGATGGTCGGAGTGAAAAGAATATATGTATGAGCTGTGCTGCACGCTATGGTGCGTCCATTCTCCGCGCGCAGCAGGGAAATGTGTCGGCAGAGGATTTCCTGAGGGGAATCTTTGGCAGCAATCAGCAGGAAAATGAGATCGAGGAGGATGCACCACACATCACATGCCCGAACTGCGGGATGCGGTTTCAGGATTTCCCGCAGACGGGGCAGATTGGCTGCTCCGTCTGCTATGAGACGTTTCATCATGAGATGACACCGCTTCTGCGGCGGATTCACGGGTCGAGTGTTCATCGCGGCAAGATTCCGCACCGCTCGGGGAGCTCGATTATGCTGCGCAGGGAGTCGGAGCAGCTCCGTGCCCGTCTGAAGGAGGCGGTTGCGCGCGAGGAGTATGAGAAGGCAGCGGAGTATCGCGACCGGATTCGTGCACTGGAGAGCCGGATGGAGGAGCAGTCCTATGGCAGTTGAGGAGCTTCTCCGGAGTGGTCGACTCTCATGGTTCGGTACGGAGGGGGCAGACAGTGATGTCGTCCTTTCGAGCCGTGTGCGTCTTGCACGAAATCTGGTGGGGCTTCCGTTCCCCGGGCGAGCCGATCTGGGGCAGCTGGCACAGATTCAGCAGATGCTGGATGGGGTGCTTGCGGATCTTGACACGGAACTTGGACAGCCATTTGATCGGATCGTACTCGATCAGATGAGTGCACTTCAGCGGGAGGTGCTGATCGAAAAGCGGCTTATCAGTGAGAAATTTGCAGAGGAACAGCCTCATCGCATGGCGTACATCAGCGCGGACACGCGCGTCAGTATCCTTGTCAATGAGGACGATCATCTGCGCATCCAGTCCATGACGCCGGGGCTTTCGCTCGCCGCAGCGTTCAAAATGGCGTCACGTGTGGATGACTTTATCGAGGAGCGTCTGGATCTTGCTTTTGACGAGACAATGGGGTATCTGACAGCATATCCGACGAACCTTGGGACGGGGCTGCGTGCCTCTGTCATCCTGCATCTGCCGGGGCTGGTCTACACACGTAACATAGAGAATATCGTCAACACAACGCCGCAGCTTGGCTTGGGGGTGCACCCGCTTGAGGGGATTGGCGAAGGTGCACATCTCTACAAGATCTCGAACCAGCTCACGCTCGGATACTCGGAGGCGGAGATGATCGAGAATCTGCAGGCTGCTGTCGGGGAGATCGTTTCGCATGAGCGGCGCGCCCGTAAGGCACTGTCTTACTTTGGCAAGGACGGTGTGGAGGACGGCGTATGGCGTTCCTTTGGCATTCTGTCCTATGCGCGGTCACTGACAGAGCAGGAGTTTTTTGCACTTGTCTCACGTATGCGCTATGGCATTGACCGTGGGATCATCAAAGAGGTAATGCCGGCCGCATATTCAGAGATCATTGTTGCGGCACGCGACGGTCATCTCAAGTATTTTGCAGAAAACGAAAATTTATCTGCGGGGGAAATCAGTGCCATACGCGCTACGCGTGTGCGCGCGATCTTACAAAAATATCGAACACAGGGATGAGGAGGGGGACAGCTTGAACTACCGTCAATTTTTTACACAGGCGGCGATTAAAGCCGTAGAGTTTTCACAATACATCGCGCAGCGGCGCGGCAAGGGGTATATCGGAACAGGCCAGCTTCTGCTGGGGATTCTTCACATGCGCGATACGATTGCGGCGACGGCATTGGATAAATTTGGCGTGGATTACGACAGTGCGGAGCAAGTGATTCGCGCATCGGACGGGTTTCAGGATGTCCTGCACCCTTCTGAGGAAGTTCCATACTATACGCGGCGTGCCCAGCGTGTCATGCAGGGGGCGATTGATACCGCACGCGAAGAGCGTTCCTTTGTGACGACGGAACATATTCTGCTCAGTCTGCTCACGGAGGCCGACGGGACGGCAGTCCATACGATTGAGGAGATGGACGTCGACATCGAGGAGCTGCGGCGCGATGTCTTGGCGCGTATGAGCGATGCGGAGGAGTCCAAGGAGAAGGCTGTGCGCAGAAAGCCCTCCAAGGGAGAGGGCAAAGGACTTCCCGCCTCGCTTAAGAAATTCGGGCGTGATCTGGTCGGCGTTGCGCGTACGGGCGGGATTGACCCCGTTATCGGACGTGCGGCGGAGATTGATCGTGTCATTCAGATACTCGCGCGGCGGACGAAGAACAACCCCATCCTCCTCGGAGAGGCGGGGGTTGGCAAGACTGCCGTCGCCGAGGGGCTGGCGCAGCGCATAGCGGACGGTGAGGTACCGTTCCTGCTGGAGGATAAGCGTGTTGTCACGCTGTCGATGACAGCACTTGTTGCGGGGACGAAGTACCGCGGTGAGTTTGAGGAACGTCTCAAAAATGTCGTGGATGATGTCATCAAGGCGAAGAATATCATCCTATTCATCGACGAGATCCATACGCTCATCCGCGCCGGTGGGGCGGAGGGCTCGCTGGATGCGGCAAATATCCTGAAGCCCGCCCTTGCACGCGGGGAGATGCAGATCATTGGTGCAACGACGCTCAGTGAGTACAAAAAGCATTTTGCAAAGGACAGTGCACTTGCGCGCCGCTTTCAGACCGTCATGGTTGAGGAGCCGAGCGAGGAGGATGCGGAGAAGATCCTTCTCGGTCTGCGCGGCAAATATGAGGAGTTTCATCGTGCGCACATTGAGGATGCCGCCGTACACGCAGCGGTGCGCCTCTCGAAGCGCTATATTACGGATCGCTGTCTGCCGGACAAGGCGATTGACCTTATGGACGAAGCAGCGTCGCGCGTACGCATGAAGAATATCGGTGACACGGATCAGATCATGGGGCTGCGCACGGAGATTGCAGAGGTCGTAAAGGAAAAGGGGACGGCGATTGACGCCCAGGACTATGAGGCGGCAGCGCGTCTGCGTGATCGTGAGCAAAAGCTGCGTGCACAGCTTGAGGCAGCGCGGCGGGGGGAGGATCAGCACACGGAGATCGTTGTGTCGGAGGATGATATCGCGGATGTTGTGGCACAGTGGACAGGCATTCCCGTGCAGCGCATTGCGGCGAAGGAGTCGGATCGTCTGCTTGCCCTTGAAAAGCAGATCGGGCGCCGTGTCATTGGTCAGGAGGAGGCAGTGCGTGCCGTCTCCAAGGCAGTGCGCCGTGCGCGTGCAGGGGTGAAGGATCCACGCCGTCCGATCGGATCGTTTCTCTTCCTTGGCTCTACGGGGGTTGGCAAGACAGAGCTTGCGCGCGCGCTCGCGGAATCCGTATTCGGAACGGAGGAGGCGATCATTCGTTTCGATATGTCCGAGTACATGGAGAAGCATACGACGGCACGTCTGGTCGGTGCGCCTCCGGGCTATGTCGGCTACGAGGAGGGCGGTCAGCTTACGGACGCTGTCCGCAAGAAGCCGTTTTCCATCGTTCTGTTTGATGAGGTGGAGAAGGCGCATCCCGATGTTTTTCACATGCTCCTGCAGGTACTTGAGGATGGGCGCCTCACGGATGGACAGGGCACGGTCACGGATTTCCGCAACACCATCATCATCATGACCTCGAACGCGGGGGCGAACCATCTGCGCTCAACAACGGGGACGATCGGCTTTTCCGTCGGTCAGCAGGCGATGGATACGGATGAACAGCGTACAAAGAAGCGCGTTATGGAGGAGGTGCGGAAGCTTTTCCGCCCCGAGTTCCTGAACCGTGTGGACGATATGATCGTTTTCAATGCGCTCGGTGAGCCGGAGCTGACGAAGATTGTGGACATTCTGCTGTGTGATGTGAAGGCGCGGCTTGCCGAGCAGGAGATCAACATTGAGATCAGCCCCTCGGCGAAGCGCGTCCTCATCTCCAAGGGCACTGATGTCAAATTCGGTGCACGTCCGCTGCGCCGCGCCATCCAAAAGAATATCGAGGACGAAATTGCCGAGCGTATTCTGGCACGCGCCTTTACGGCAGGAGATATCATCTCTGTGCGCAAGTCTGGTGACGGATTGGACTTTGTGAAGAAGGATACGAGCCGCAATAAGCGCGCGAAGAATGAGAAACAGGCATCGTATCATGAAGCCTGAGGGATCGCGCAATGTGCTCGCCCCGCCGACACAGGCGGGGCGCATCGGCGATTTTCTCCTCAATCTGGGCTGGTCATTGTACTGGCTCGCGCGTTCGGCATTTCGCATGCTGACACATCAGAAACGGAAGGGACTGTAACCGCAGTCCCTTTCTTTAGGAATCACTGATAAAATGAAGTCTGCCAGATTGGCGTAGATTTTTTCGTCCGAACAAGGCGGAAAACCGGACGCAGAGTGGTGCTCTGTGGAGGATTTTCCGCCGAAGTGCGGGCAAAAAAGATGCGTCAAGATGGTAGTGCTGAATTTATCAGTGATTCCTTAATGTAGGAGATTCTATGGCGAAGAAAAAAAAGACTGCTTATGTCTGTCAGGAATGCGGCTATGATACCTTAAAGTGGATGGGGAAATGTCCCGGCTGCGGTGCTTGGAACTCGCTTGTGGAAGAGATTGTAGCTCCTCCTGCCGAGGAGCGTCGCGGAGTCGGCGCAGGCAGCGCAGAGCCGCCGCAGCCAATCGGGAATATTGCGGTGGAGGATCTGCCGCGCTTTTCGACCGGATCGGGCGAACTCGACCGCGTGCTTGGCGGCGGTGTTATTCCGGGCTCTATGGTACTCATTGTCGGCGATCCAGGGGTTGGCAAGTCGAGCCTTACCCTCCGTGTATCGGCGGATATTGCGCGTGCAGGGCAGCGTGTCCTCTATGTGACGGGGGAAGAGAGCGCGCGGCAGATTCGCATGCGCGCGGATCGTCTGCAGGCGATTGCGGATGACCTTCTCGTCGTCAGTGAGACGAACCTCGATGCGATCTGTGCCCATGTGGAGCGCGAGCGACCTGCACTCTTCATCATCGACTCCATTCAGACCATGTATCGTCCCGACATTGAGAGTGCACCCGGCAGTGTCTCGCAGGTGCGCGAGTGCGCAATGGAGCTCATGCGCGTGGCAAAGACGGCAGGAATTGCCGTCTTCGTCATTGGACATGTAACCAAGGAGGGCAGTCTTGCGGGACCGCGTGTCCTTGAGCACATCGTCGATACCGTGCTCTACTTTGAGGGGGAGCGCAACGCCGAGTACCGCGTGCTGCGCGCCGTGAAGAACCGCTTCGGCAGCACGAACGAACTTGGACTTTTTGAGATGCGCGATGTCGGCCTTGTCGATGTGCCCGACGCATCGAAACTCTTTCTCTCGGAGCGTGCGATGGAGAGCGGATCGATCATCGTGCCGACGGTGGAGGGGACACGTCCCCTGCTCGTTGAGGTGCAGGCGCTTGTTGCACCGACCCCGTATCAACCGCCGCGCCGCACTGCGGACTCCGTGGATGTAAAGCGCATCCAGCTCCTGCTCGCCGTGCTCGAAAAGCGCGTGAAGCTGCCCATTGGAGCCGCCGATGTCTATGTGAAGGTCGCGGGCGGCATACGGCTCGATGAGCCTGCCGCCGATCTCGCACTCAGCGTTGCGATGGCATCGAGTTTTGCCAACCGTCTGCCGCGTCCGCATACCGTTGTCTGCGGTGAGGTCGGACTCTCGGGTGAGGTGCGCGCCGTTTCACAGGCGGAGCTGCGCGTCGCCGAGGCGCGGCGGCTGGGCTTTCGCGCTGCCGTTCTGCCCATGAAAAACTATCGGCAGCTTGTAGGGAAATTCACGGATATGCAGCTCTTTGGTGCAGAGACAATCGGCGATGCACTGAAATGTGCCATGCCAAAAAACATTTAAGAAATAGGGGATTCGTTCCGATAAAAAGATAGAAGAGGTGATGTGTAGATGAATGCAGGAAATCTCATGGCTGCAGCGACAGCAGATGGGATCTCTGCGGGAGCGGGGGCTCCGAAGGGGCGCGTCGGATCCGCAGAGAATCGTGCGCAAACAACCTCAGGGAAGAATTCGTTCAGCGATACATTTGGTGCTCTGCAAAAGGGAATTGACGCAGAAGCGGCAAAGACAGAGACGCGTGATAGCTCCGGCTCTGCGGCACAGAGGAATGTGGCGCAGACGGAAAGCACAGCGCTGTCGCAGGACACACAGGATGTGACGGCGAAAACGCCGAAAGCTGCCGATGAAAAACAGGCCGAGCCCGCGACGGAAAAGACAAAGGTATTGTCTGCGGATGATGCGGCTGCCGATCCCATTGCCGCAGCGGCACTTGCAGCACTCGTCAATGCGGATGCTGCACAGATCGATACGGATGTGAACGAGGGCTTGGATGCCGCGCTCACAGAAATTCTTGAGCGGTATGGGCTGACAGCAGATCAGCTCGGCGATACGAAGCTAAAGAATGCCGTACAGAACCTTCTGCAGCAGGTGCCGGCGGAGGGGGCGAAGAACAGCAACCTTCTCCTTGCACTTGAGGGGCAGCCACTCGTACCGGAAAATGCTGGAGTATTCCCCAACGCACCTGCTCAGCAGATCGGTGCGCAAGAAGGGCAGGTGCTTCCGGCATCGACACAGAATGTCGATGCGTCTGTTTTGCGTCTTGCGGCACTGGATACGCCGTTGTCTGCCAAGCTGGGTGTGGCGGCAAACACGGAAGTGCCTGTGGCGCAGCAAAATATGCCCGCCATTGCGGCAGATACCCTCCCCACGCCACCCACTGCAGAGAACAGGGGGAATGCAGCACAGCGCAGCACGCTCAATACATCGGTGCTTGCGCCGCAGCCAAACACGGAGGTAACGGCAGAGACGATTGCCGCACCGCTCTTGCGCGCACAGGCAGAACCCGTACAGCTTGGAACGCGTTGGGCTGCGGAACTCGTCGGCGACAATCTCGTGTCAGATGAGAATTTGGATGCGGCAAATCCGCTGACCGTGCTTGCACAGCGTACCATGCGCCATGATACGACGCAGGGCGATACGACAGGTCAGCAGAGCGACGCACAGGAGGAGCAGCAGCTTCCGACAAGCGGACAGCAGGATGTGCGCATGGCATCGGGCACGGTGTTCGAGCTTCCGTCGCGTACGACGGAGACGGCAGCACCGCAGCCCGCACAGCCCATTGCGGCGCAGCTGGGAACAACTCCACTTCCAACGCAGGAGGTTGAGGCTCCTGCGCAGACGCAGGACGCACAGCGTCCCCAGCCGGACTATGAGATCCCGCGTCAGATCGTGGAACAGGCGAGGCTCCTGCGCACGCTCAATGATACGCAGATGGTCATTCGACTGCATCCCGAACACCTCGGTGAGCTTACCCTGCGTGTTTCGGTCGGCTCGAACGGTGCGGTGCAGGCATCCTTCCACAGCGACAATGCTCAAGTGCGCAACGTGATCGAAAACTCTCTTGTCCAACTCCGACAGGAACTGAACAATCAGGGTCTCAAGGTCGACCGCGTCGGTGTCTACGCAGGACTTACGGATGGACAGATGCCGCAGGGGCAAGGACAGGAAGCGTGGCAGCAGCAGAGCAGTCACCGCGGTGAGACGCGCATTTATGGGCGTGGCGATGCTGACGACTATCTCGATGAGATTGACACGCTTGCGCCTGCGATGACAGCAGAGGAGCACAGCGGCAGCGTCAGTGCAGACGGCGTAGACTATCGTGTATAACGGTTGAGGAGGAAATATCGTGGCAAGTTCAAACCCACTGAATACAATCACGGTCGGCGGCGTAACCCAGAAACTGTCTGACTACGAGGCAGCGCAGAATCAGGCGAAAGCGAAGGACAAGAAGAACGACGCTCTTGGAAAGGATGCTTTCCTAAAACTGCTCGTCACACAGATGCGCTATCAGGATCCGCTCGACCCGCAGGACAACAGCGAGTACCTCTCGCAGCTCGCGCAGTTCTCCGCGCTCGAGCAGATGACGAACGTCTCCAAGGGGCTTGAGAAGGTGTCGAAGATTGTCGACAACATCAACTCCTCTGTCCTCATTGGGCAGCTGAGCGGCATGATCGGACAGCCCGTCCAGTGGAACAGCGTGGTCATGGGCGATGATAAAAAACCGCTCAAGAACAGCGATGGAACGGTGAAGACGCAGAGCTACGAGGGAAAAATCATCGGCGTCAGCATCACCGACGGTCAGCCAAGCGTTATTGCCGATGTGAATGGCAAGATCCATCAGGTTCAGGTTTCGGAGATTGTACGCGTTGGTCGCCTTACGCCGGAAAAGAAACCCTGAGCAGTACGTCAAAAAGAAAACCGTGAAGATTTTGCGTCTTCACGGTTTTCTTTTTGTTACTTTATCGGCATTTTTTCGTCTGCATTGTCGAAACGACGGATCAAAAACTGTTGAAAGCAGACGGCGGCGGGGGGGAGCTGCCGCTGCGTATTCCATGCGACGCCGACGGCGCGCTTGCAGATCGGGAACGAGACGGGGATATAGCGCAGCTCGGGGTGCTCGACGCCTGCGAGCTTCGGCAGGAGACTGACACCGAGACCTGCGGCGACCAGCCCCGAGATCGTCGATACATCGTCTCCCTCGAACGTGATTTCAGGATGAATCCCCGCGAGATCGAAGAACTGGTCGACGAGAATACGCAGGCTGTAGCTGCTCTTCATGGCGATCAGCGGCTCATCCACCAGTTCATTCAGATTGATTTTCTTCCGCTCGGCAAACGGGTGTCCGAGCGGAACGGTGACAAAGAGTTCCTCCGACCAGAGATAGACCCATGCGCTGTACTCCGTCGTCGGAATGGTGGAGCAGAGGCAGAGATCTGTTTCTCCTGCGGCAACCTGCTGTGCGAGCGTCGCCGAGTCCTGCTGGTTGAGCTGCACGCGGATGTCGGGGAAGCTCGCGCGAAAGTCCTGTAGGATATGTGGCAGGACATAGCTGCCGAGCGAGTGGATGAAGGAGAGGCGAAACTCGTGAGAGACCTCCGCGCCTGCGCTGCTCGCCTCCTCTCGGGCACTGTCCACCTCGCGCAGAATGCGATCCACGCGCCGCAGGAGGCGTTCTCCCTCTCGCGTCAATTCGATTTCTCCCTCATTCCGTTTGAAGAGAGAGATGTCAAGATCTTTTTCCAGCTTTGCCATCGAGCGGCTGAGTGCGGGCTGCGTTACATCAAGCATGCGAGCCGCGCGTGTAAAGTGGCGGATGTTTGCCATAACCTGAAAATATTTTAATTGTGCAAGTTCCATTCACTTATTCCTTTCTGTTATTCTATTATATCTGTGGGCGAGCGTATATACAATGAAGAAAAAGAAAATAATCATATAGATTTTTTATATTTTCTATTACTATTCAGTATATCATTTGTTTGTGTGTAGCGGGAGTGAAAAACTTCGCCAGGGTGATACATCTGAATTTATCACCGCCTCCTTCGTTTTCCTAATTCTGACTTTGGGGGGCGCTCGGAGCGCAGTCCCTTCATTTTTCTCTTGA
>ERZ772971.1294-NODE-1294-length-14698-cov-15.122379_pt1 | contig 14698 bp, 5 predicted proteins | sample MGYA00511943_ERZ772971 | MGnify/ENA primary metagenome ERZ772971 (study PRJEB29015, sample SAMEA2737929) | human oral metagenome | biome: human oral; feature: human-associated habitat; material: dental | place: China | collected 2144 ... | reverse complement strand
CAGGAACAACTCGAGGAGTTACAAGACTTGGCTAGTCAGGTAAGTCAGCTTTTCGAACCTTATATGGATATGGAGTTCACCTTGGCAAATGGCCAGCTCTATCTCTTGCAGGCTCGACCTATTACCACCTTGCCAGAGGGACAGCGGATTATTCTGGATAACAGCAACATTGTAGAAAGCTATCCGGGCGTTTCCAGTCCTTTGACCATTAGCTTTATTCAAGAGGCTTATGCCAGTATTTTCCGCAGTCTGGCCCAGCGCTTGGTTGGCAAGGATGCACCAGAGTTGGCTGCCTATGAAGCCACCTTTCAAAATATGTTGCATCCGGTCAATAGCCGGGTTTATTACCAGATTCAGAGCTGGTATCAGCTGCTGCAGCTTCTGCCTTTTTCGAAGAAAATCATTCCTATCTGGCAGGATATGCTGGGAGTGCGAGAGACAGAGGTGCCTCAGATGCCGGTGCACCTGTCTGCTTTCAAACGCCTGCAAATCATGCTCCGCATTATTCGAGAGTTCTGGACAGCGCCCAAGCAAATGCGGCAATTGGAAGAGCAGTTCGCCCAGATTCAACGCGAATACGAAGCGAGCTTTTCTCCCGACGCAGATGCGGAGACCTTGATTGCCTTGGTCAGCAAGCTAAAAGAGGATATTCTGGCTCACTGGGACATTACTCTGGTTAATGACCTCTATGCCTTTGTCTATACTGGTCTCCTGAAGAAGTCACGTCGCGGCGGAGCGGTTCAGGCTGAGATTGCGGGAATTGAGCAGATTGAAAGTATGAGGCCGGCTTTGGCTCTGCAGGCTTTAACAGCTCAGCTGAAAGCAGAAGAAAATGCAGAGATTAGACAGGCCATGGTAAGTGAAAGTCCAGCAGTCTTTCTAAATCGCCAGCATCCTTTGGTTCAAGAAATTACTCATTTTATCCATGAATTTGGCGATCGGGCTCCGGAAGAGTTGAAGTTAGAAACTCCCACCTTTCGAACGCACCCAGAGCGTCTGATCAAGCTCCTGCTGCAAATGTGCCAGCAAGAGGAGAAGAAGTTGGCCCCTCAGAAACTTGAAGAAGAGGAGCAAAAATCAGGCTGGTGGACGAATTTTCTTCGCAAGCGAGCCATGACTGGTGTTAGATATCGGGAAAGCTCCCGCTTAAACCGCACACGGATCTATGGCATGATGCGGCAGATTTTCCGAACTCTGAGCCAGCAATTGGCCGAGCAAGGGCTGCTGGCTACGCCTGACGATGTTTTTTACCTGACAAAGGAAGAGCTGTTTGAGCTGACCAGAAAGCCCAGAGATGTTAGTGGCTTGATAGCCGAGCGTCGAGAGAAGTTGGAAGCTGATAAGGAACTGCCAACCTTTAGTCGCTATGTTTTTGCTGGACAGGTCTTTGAGAAATACCTGAAACCACAAAACCACACCAGCAGTCATAATACGGCTATTCACGCCTTACAAGGGATTGGCTGCTCACCTGGCTGCGTCAAGGCTCAGGTTTTGGTTGTGGAAGATGTGCAGGAGATTGAGTCTGCTCAGGACCGGATTATCGTGACCAAGATGACCGATCCGGGCTGGGTCTATCTTCTGACCCAAGCCAAGGGTGTCATTGCTGAGCAGGGGTCCTTGCTCTCCCACACGGCCATTATTTCCCGCGAGTTAGGTATTCCTTCCATTGTCAATGTCAGAGGCGCCTGCAGTCACTTGCAAAACGGTGATTGGATTGAGATGGATGGCCTGACTGGCAAGATTCGACTAATCAAGGAGGAAGACCATGCTGGAAATTAAACCGGTCAAACCCAATACGACAGAGCTGGATGATTTTCTAGCCCTGCCCAAACAGATTTACCAGCCAGACCACCTTATGCAGTCAGAAGAGGAAGAACTGGCTTTGATTGAAGGCAGTCACCCGCTGAGTTCTGACTTAGATAACTATGCCTTTGTTGGCTATACGGATGGTCAGCCTTGTATTCGAGGCCTCCTGACCTTTTATTCAGATGATGAGGCTGCTTACTTGGGATTTTTCGAGTCGATCAATAATCAACAAATTGCATCTGCTTTTATCGATCATTTAGCAGGTTTTGCCCGCAGTCTCGGAGCGGTTAAGATGATTGGTCCTGTGCAGGCAAGCTTTTGGCTGGGTTATCGAATGCAGTTGACTGGAACAGAGGATGTGCCTTTTACAGGGGAACCTCATAATCCAGACTATTATCCTCAACTCTGGCAGGCTGCTGGTTTTGAGCTCAAGGAGCGCTATCTGTCCAATTTTTATCCCAAGGTCAGCAATCAAACTCATCAGGACAAGCTAGCTCATCGCTTTGAGTCTTTTGAAAAAGCAGGTTTCATCATTTGTTCTCCCCAAAAGAAGGACTGGGATCAAGCTTCGCTGCAGGTTTTCGAACTACTTAATCGCCTCTATCAAGATTTCCCAATTTATCGGTCAATTTCCAGTCAGCAGTTCAGTCAAATTTTTCAAAAATACCAGTATATTCTTGATTTTTCCATGGTCAAGCTGGCCTATAAGGAGGGCAGGCTAGCAGGTTTTCTGATTGCCATGCCGGACTACGGCTCTCTGGTTTATAAAAAACTGACTCCTCTTAATCTAGCCAAGCTTTTTTGGACCAAGCATTTTGCCAAACGTTATACGATTATGTATCTGGGAGTGGATGAAGAATTCTTGGGCTTGGGCTCTGCCTTGGCCTATCCGATTTTTAAAGAAGCGCAGAAACGTCAAGCCTCAGCTATCGGCGCCCTGATTCACCAAAAAACCGTCACGCGTCATTATGCGGCAGAATTGCAAGGGGACAAGCATGAGTATGGCCTCTTTGAGTTGGATTTGGGGCTTAGATGATCTGTAAACAGTAGGTTCTCTCACAGGGAATCTGCTTTTTTGTTTTCGCTGAAAATGAAAGCCTTCCTCTCCCCGTCGACAGCTGAAAGAAAAGTATTTTATAAGGCTAAGGGATTGCAATTTTGAGTAAAATTCAGTAAAATTTTTATTAGTTTATTATATGAAGAAAAGGGAATTTTATGAGAAAAAGAGTCACTGGTGACATATACCAGCGCTATTCTTTTAGAAAGCTGTCTGTAGGTCTAGTTTCCGCTACTATCGGAAGCTTCTTTTTGTGTACTACAATGGGAGGAGCTGTCAGCTCTGTTGACGCAGCGGAAGTGTCTGCCAATCAGTCTACCCTCGTTCAGTATCACTATGTGGTGGAGAGCGATCTGACTGAGACTGAAAAAGCTGCTATCGTGAAGGAACTTCCCAAATTTGCGGAAGAAAATTCGGACGCTTATTATTTGGTTTACCGTCCGACAAAGCAAGAAAGTTTGTTAGGAAAGCTCCCTAAGACAGGCGAGTCAGGTCTTTTGGGAGCGGCTTTTGCAGCTACAGGACTGGCCTTGGTCGTTTTAGTGCTGGCGCGAGGGAAAAATGGCAAGAGATACCTGTCTTCTATTTTGCTTGTGACAGGCTTGGGTTCTGTGCTTCTGCCAGCTTCTGTTTTGGCAGTAAGTAGTATGGATTTGGCTGCCTATAATCAAAGTCTGACTTTAGCCATTGGAGATCAGTTGCCAGAACCTTTGAAGATTGCTGGTTACCAGTATATTGGTTACCTTAAAAAAGAAGCGCAGCATCAACTGGCTCAAACGGGAAATGCTCAGCTTCCAGCTCCGCAAAAGGAAGCCTCAGCTAGTCAGCCTGTTCAACAGTTGAAAGATCTAGCTGATCGTCCAAGGAACACTGAAGCTCCGAAAGAGGCGCATCCTGCTGGCGGAGACCATCTCTCCCAGAAGGAAAGGGAGGAAATTGCTGCTAAAGAAGGGCAATTTGCTCGTCAAACACCTGTTCATGAGCGACCAGAACTGCAATTTACAAGTCAAGCAAGGACCCAGACCCAAGAAATCCCCTATAAAACGGAGTATCAGTATTCAGACGACTTAGCCGAAGGACAATCCCGAGTGATTCGCGCGGGCATTCCAGGAACTCGCAAGATCGTTACACGTCATTATAGTGTTGAGGGAAAAGTCGTAGAGAGCAAGCAGGTTTCCGATCAAGTAACCACTGAGCCTGTTTCAGAAGTTGTTTTAGTCGGGACTGCAGCAAATAAGGCTGTTCCTAAAGAAGCTCCAATCCATGAAGTTTCAGAGCTCACTAGTTATGGCACCGTTCCAGATACCGCTCCCGTGCATGAGAAATCAGAGTTGTCAGGCTATGGTACGGTACCCGATAGCGCTCCCGTGCACGAAGTCCCAGAGCTCACTAGTTATGGCACGGTTCCAGATACGGCCCCTGTGCACGAAGTTCCAGAGTTAACTGACTATGGCACGGTTCCAGATACTGCTCCCGTGCAAGCGAAACCTGAGTTGTCTAGTTATGGCACGGTACCTGCTAGCGCTCCCGTACACGAGAAACCTGAGTTAACTGACTATGGCACAGTTCCAGATACCGCTCCTGTGCACGAAGTCCCAGAGCTCACTAGTTATGGCACGGTTCCAGATACGGCCCCTGTGCACGAAGTTCCAGAGTTAACTGACTATGGCACGGTTCCAGATACTGCTCCCGTGCAAGCGAAACCTGAGTTGTCTAGTTATGGCACGGTACCTGCTAGCGCTCCCGTACACGAGAAACCTGAGTTAACTGACTATGGCACAGTTCCAGATACCGCTCCTGTGCACGAGAACCCCGAGTTATCTGACTATGGCGTTGTTCCTGCTAATGCTCCCGTGCATGAAGTTCCCGAGTTGTCTGATTATGGCACGGTTCCAGATAGCGCTCCTGTGCACGAGAAACCAGAGCTGTCTGTCCATGGTACAGTTCCAGATACGGCCCCTGTGCACGAAGTCCCAGAGCTCACTAATTATGGCACAGTCCCTGGTACCGCTCCAGTACATGAAGTTCCCGAGTTGTCTGATTATGGCACAGTCCCCGCTAGTGCTCCTGTGCACGAGAAGCCAGAGTTAACTGATTATGGTACGGCACCCGATAACGCTCCAGTATACGAGAAACCTGAGTTAACTACCTATGGTACAGTTCCAGATAGCGCTCCAGTTCATGAGGTTCCCGAGCTCACTAGTTATGGTACGGTCCCAGATAGTGCTCCCGTGCATGAAGTCCCCGAGTTAACTGGTTATGGAACCGTTCCAGATAGCGCTCCTGTGCACGAGAAGCCTGGGTTAACTAGCTATGGCACGGCACCCGATAACGCTCCCGTGCATGAAGTTCCCGAGTTCACTAGTTATGGCACAGTCCCCGATACTGCTCCTGTGCACGAGAAGCCTGAGTTAACTAGCTATGGCGTTGTTCCGGATACCGCTCCTGTGCACGAGAAGCCAGAGTTAACTGATTATGGTACGGCACCCGATAACGCTCCAGTACACGAGAAGCCAGAGTTAACTGCCTATGGTACAGTTCCAGATAGCGCTCCAGTTCATGAGGTTCCCGAGCTCACTAATTATGGCACAGTTCCAGATACAGCTCCCGTGCATGAAGTTCCCGAGTTAACTTATTATGGCACGGTCCCAGGTAGCGCTCCCGTGCATGAGAAGCCTGAGTTAACTGATTATGGCACAGTCCCTGATATCGCTCCTGTGCAAGCGAAACCAGAGTTATCTGCCTATGGCACAGTCCCTGATAGCGCTCCAGTACATGAACTTCCCGAGTTAACTAGCTATGGCGTTGTTCCAGATACTGCTCCGGTTCATGAAGTTCCAGCGTTGCCTGGTTATGGCACGGTACCAGATAGCGCTCCCGTGCAAGCGAAACCAGAGCTGTCTGTCTATGGTACGGTCCCCGATACCGCTCCTGTGCACGAGGTTCCAGAGTTAACTGCCTATGGCACGATGCCCGATACCGCTCCAGTACACGAGAAACCTGAGTTAACTGCCTATGGCACCGTTCCAGATACTGCTCCCGTGCACGAAGTTCCAGAGCTCATTAATTATGGCACAGTCCCTGATAACGCTCCCGTGCATGAGAAGCCTGAGTTAACTGATTATGGCACAGTCCCTGATATCGCTCCGGTGCACGAGAAGCCTGAGTTAACTGCCTATGGCACCGTTCCTGATATCGCTCCGGTGCACGAGAAGCCTGAGTTAACTGCCTATGGCACCGTTCCAGATACCGCTCTCGTGCATGAAGTTCCAGCGTTGCCTGGTTATGGCACGGTCCCAGATACAGCTCCGGTGCACGAGAAACCTGAGTTAACTAGCTATGGCGTTGTTCCGGATACCACTCCCGTGTACGAGAAACCCGAGTTGTCTGACTATGGCATCGTTCCAGATACCGCTCCCGTACACGAGAAGTCTGAGTTAACTGCCTATGGCACCGTTCCAGATAGTGCTCCCGTGCACGAGGTTCCCGAGCTCACTAATTATGGCACGGTCCCAGATACCGCTCCAGTACATGAACTTCCTGAGTTAACTGCCTATGGCACCGTTCCAGATAGTGCTCCCGTGCAAGCGAAACCCGAGTTGTCTAGTTATGGCACGGTACCTGCTAGCGCTCCCGTACACGAGAAACCTGAGTTAGCTGATTATGGCACGGCACCCGATACCGCTCCGGTGCACGAGAAACCCGAGTTGTCTGCCTATGGCATAGTCCCAGATACTGCTCCAGTTCATGAGGTTCTTGAGTTAGAGTTGGTTACAAAGGATGAAACTCGGGTGGAGAAGACTGCTTTTAACATCGAGGAACAATATACTGATGAGTTACCTCAGGACGCTCGCCAAATCGTCACTCCAGGTGTACAGGGTGAACGTACCATCAAGACTCGTGTTTACAGCTCCAACGGCCAAGAACTTTCCCGCCAAGAATTGTCCAACGAGGAAACTTTAGCTCCAGTCACACAAGTTGTCAAAATTGGCACTGCCAAGCCACATATGGTACCGAGCACTGCCCCGCAAGAGCCTGCTTTACCAGAATATCCGCTGACTTATAAGGATGAAACGCGCGTAGAGAAAATCGACTTCACCACTCGAGAGGAAGAAACAGATGAGCTAGTTCGAGGCACTCGTCAAATCGCCACTCTAGGGGTGCAGGGCGAGCGAACCATCAAGACTCGTATCTATACTTCCAACGGCCAAGAACTTTCCCGCCAAGAATTGTCCAACGAGGAAACTTTAGCACCAGTCACGCAGCTTGTCAAAGTCGGCACGGCCAAGCCACATATGGTACCGAGCAACGCTCCGCAAGAGCCTACTTTACCAGAGTACCCGCTGACTTATAAAGATGAAACGCGAGTAGAGAAAATCGATTTCACCACGCGAGAGGAAGAGACGGATGAACTTGTCCAAGGTGCTCGTCAAATCGTCACTCCAGGAGTGCCAGGCGAGCGAACCATCAAGACTCGTATCTATACTTCCAACGGTCAGGAAATTGCCCGCCAAGAGTTGTTCAATGAGGAAACTTTAGCTCCAGTCACACAAGTTGTCAAAATTGGCACTGCCAAGTCCTATAGGGTACCGAGCAACGCTCCGCAAGAATCTGCCCTTCCAGAGTATCCGCTGACTTATAAGGATGAAACGCGAGTAGAGAAAATCGATTTCACCACGCGAGAAGAGGAGACGGATGAACTTGTCCAAGGCGCTCACCACATCGTCACTCCAGGTGTTCAGGGTGAACGTACCATCAAGACTCGTATCTATACTTCCAACGGCCAGGAAATTGACCGTCAGGAACTTTCGAATGAGCAAACGCGGGCAGCAGTTGCTCAGCTTGTCAAAGTCGGCACAATGAAACCGCATAGGGTACCAAGTGATGCCCCGCAAGTGGAAGCTTTGAAAGAGTTCGATCTGATTTCGCTTCACAATCTACTGACAGAAGTAGAGAAAATCAAGACTCAGGCTCGTTATTTCAACGATAGTCCAAGTCACCAAGCAGCCTATGATACCGCTTTGGTGGCAGGTCAAGCGCTTCTGAGTCAATCACAAGCCAGTCAAGCGGAAGTCGATCAGCTGGTGGCTCAAATCAATCAAGCCAAGGCTCAGTTACAGGGGCTTGAAGTGGACAAAACAAGCTTGCGGAATGAACATGATTTGGGCAGAACTGTACAGACGACCGTCCAATACAAGAATGCGGATGTAGATAAGAAAGCAGCCTATACAAACGAATTGGCCAAGGCAGAAGGAATTCTGAATAATCAAACCGCCACACAAGTGCAGGTAAATCAAGCTTTTGCCAGCCTGACAGCAAGCAAGACTGCTCTAAATGGTGTGCCTAAGGTCAAGCCAACAGTTTCGATCTTAAGTCTGACAGAAAATCCGGAGGACAAGTCGGTCACGGTCCAATATAGCTTAGAAGACAAGACAAAATCCTTCCGTTCAGCGACTGCTGAATTGTACAAGGGAGACCAGCTTGTTCGCTCGCTTCCGATTGACAATGTGGCAGGAAGTCTGAAGATTGATGACTTGGACTATTACACAGGCTATACCCTGAAAACCAAGCTGACTTATGAGCTAGATGCTGGCAGCCTGACTGACCTTGAAAAAGATAGCCGCAATTTTGAGTTGCAATACAAGAAGATTGCCTTCCGCGATATTGATTCGGCTGAGTTTTATACCAAAGAAAAGGACCAGTTCAAGCGTGTCGTTTCCATGAGCGCTATACCTACGGACCTGTCTACCTATTTTGTCAAAGTCAAATCAAGTGAATCCAAGGACATGCTCCTGCCGGTTCACAGCATGGCAGAAGGCCAGAAGGATGGCAAGGCTGTCTACAAGGTAAGGGTCTCTCTGCCTGAGCTGGTGCAAGAGAGCGAAACAGGCTACAAGTCTGGCTATGACTTCTATATCAGCAGGGCAGTCCCTAGTCAGCAAAATGTCTACACGAGCTTTGCTGGTTTGGTAGATGCCATGAAGAAAAATATGGCTGGCAACTTTGTTCTAGGAGCTGATTTGGATGCGAGTGAGGTCAGTCTGGCACCTGCGGATTATGTCTATCTCCGAGGAAACTTCACAGGCAGTCTGACTGGCAATCACAATGGCAAGCAGTATGCGATTTATAATCTAGCCAAGCCTTTGTTTGAAAACCTCAAGAGCGGTTCCTCTATTTCTAATCTGGACCTGAAAGAGGTCAATATTGTCGGAACCTATGACTCTGCTGCATTGGCTCGTAGTACAGATAATGCGCGAATCACGGATGTTTCTGCCCAAGGTAGAGTGTCAGTAGTGGGCAATGCTTCGCAAGTAGCTGGTTTGGTCGTTGTTGCAAGCAATAGCCAAATCACCAACAGCTCCTTTACTGGAACTATCCAGACCAATGACAAGCAGTACAAGACCTATAATGTCGGCGGTTTGGTTGCCAACCTCAAGGGAGGAAATTCCTTGCTCAGTCAGAGCAGGGCGGATGTGACGATTCTGGCAGGTGCTCGAACAAACGAACAGCGCTTCGGCGGTTTAGTCGGTCGCTTGGAAGACAATGCCCGCATCAGCCGTTCTTATGTGACTGGAAAGATCCAAAACTCCACTAAGAACGGTCAAATCGGCGGAGTGGTTGGTTCCAATTATTTTAATGGCTTGATTGACAATGTTATCAGCAATGTCAGCGGTACAAATGTTTACAGCATTTCTGGCGACCAAGATTACAAGAATGATCGCATCAGAGAAGCCTATGCCGTTGAAGGAAACGAAACTCTAGGTAATGATCAGTTTGTCACGTCTACTCTAAGCTTGGACGAGGCAGAAGCGAAGCTGGCTAGCTTAGACATTACAACCACGCTAGAAGACAGCAATCTCAACCTCCATACTGTTGACTACAGTAAGGAAAAGAATGCTCGTGAAGACCGTCTGATAGCCTATGCCAATATGGAAAAACTCCTGCCATTCTACAATAAGGAAACCATCGTTGCCTACGGAAATAAACTTCCAGATCATCACAAGCTCAATACAGAGTATCTGCTGGATGTGGTTCCGATGAAGGGCGACCAGATGATCACTGATATCCATAGCAACAAGACTGCGATTAACCGCCTGATGTTGCACTTTGAGGATAAGACGGTTGACTACCTAAATCTGACCTACAAGGGAGACTTCAAACATCAAGCTATCGCAGAATACACTGTGAATGGCTTAGACCTCCTTTATACACCAGAAGCCTTCCTATCAGACTATAGCAGGGTTCTCAATCAAGTGCTGCCAGAGTTGAACAAGGTTGCCCTTGACTCACCAGCCATGCGAACTGTTTTAGGAGTGAATGCGGATGCTTCTCTGGATGAGCTCTATCTGGACACAGCCTTTGAGCAAGTCAAGACCAAGCTGGCAGAAGAGTTACGCAAGGTGTTAACTATGGACCAGTCCATCAATACTGAAGGCGATGTTGTAGCTGACTATGTAGCCCAGAAGATTACAGCTAATAAAGAAGCCTTCATGCTGGGTCTGACCTATCTCAACCGCTGGTATAATATCAACTATGACAAGACCAATGTCAAGGATTTGTCGGCCTATAAGTTTGACTTCTTTGGCAATCATAAGGCTTCGACGCTCGACACCATCATTGCACTCGGTCAGTCTGGTTTTGAAAATCTCAAGGCCAAGAACAATCATCTGGCTTACGATAACTCGCTTTCTGAAGCGACTGGCAAGCGCGGTCTCTTCAACTATCTGGAAAGCTATCGTCAGCTCTTCCTGCCAGACAAGACCAATAACGAATGGCTCAAGACCAATACAAAAGCCTACATCGTTGAGTCTAAGTCGGATATAGCAGAAGCTAGACAGCTTCAGGATGCAGCTAAGGACAAGAGCAAGTATTCTGTCGGCGTTTACGACAAGATTACTGCGGATAATTGGGAACACAAGGGCATGCTCCTGCCACTCTTGACCATGACTGAGAAGGGTGTCTATGTCATCTCCAATATGTCCACCGTCTCTATGGGAGCTTATGATCGCTACCGCCTTGATGCCAATAACAGGGTGCGAACAGATGCAGAATTGGTTGAGTATGTCGAAGACCGAGTTAGAAAGTCAGCTGAATGGCAGCGTGACCACTATGATTTCTGGTATAAGATTTTAAGTTCTGAAAGCAAGGACAAGCTCTTCCGTTCTGTTCTGGTTTACGATGGGTTCTCATTGGTTGATAAGGATGGGAAAAGATATTGGGCTCCAGCTAATGACAAGAAATCACTAGCTATGCAGGAATTCTTTGGACCAGCCGGCAAGTGGTATCCAAGCAAGGGCTACAATGCCTATGCTACGGGAAGTGTCACCCACTTTGATGCTGCTCGCTTATTAGAAGACTATGGGAACTCTGTCTACACCCATGAAATGACCCATAATTCCGATGGTTCTATCTACTTTGAAGGTTATGGTCGCCGCGAAGGACTGGGGGCTGAGCTCTATGCGCGTGGTCTCTTGCAGTCCACACCAAGTCCAAATGAGCCTACTATTACCCTCAATACCCTCTTCAAGACGGACAAGGATTCTAAGACACGGATGCATACCTACAACTTCAAGGAACGTGTCCAAAATGCGGCAGATTTGCAGCACTATGTCCATGGCATGTTTGATATGATTTACACTCTGGATTACCTAGAGGGGACTTCGATGGTCAAGCAGAGCGATGCTGCCAAGCTCCAGTGGTTCAGAAAGATGGAGAATTACTATATCACAGATAAATATGGTAAGCAGACCCATGCTGGTAACCAGACTCGCAGCTTCACTGCTGAGGAAATCAAGCAGCTGAAGAGCTTTGAGTCCCTGATTGACAATGATGTCATCACCCGTCGGGAGAATAAGGATAGCGGACAGTACCCACGCAATGGCTATCTCAGTCTCAGCCTCTTCTCTCCAATCTATTCAGCCTTGAGCAACCCGACTGGGGCGCCAGGCGATGTCATGTTCCGTCGCACAGCCTATGAATTGTTGGCAGCTAAGGGCTACCATGAAGGATTTGTCCCTTATGTTTCAGGGAAATTCTCCGAAGAAGCTGTCGCAGAAGGTAAGACAACTTGGGATGGCTGGTTCAGGAGAGACGTTGGTCTGGTGACAGACCAGAAGGTCCTGGAAAATGTATTCAAGGGTGAGTATGCTTCGTGGGCAGCCTTCAAGAAGGCCATGTACCAAGAGCGGATTGACCAGCTAACCAAGCTAAAACCAATCACCATCGAGTACGAACTCAGAAATCCAAACAGTACCAAGCAAGTAACCATTCGCTCTTATGCAGAGATGCAGAAGCTGATGGACGAAGCAGTCGCAGAGGATGTGCGCAACATTACCAATGCGACAAATCGTGTGGAAGCTAGCTGGGTCAACCTGCTCAAGAAGAAGATTTATAATGCCTATCTTCGTGAGACAGACGACTTCAGGCAGTCAATCTTTAACAAATAAGCCTCAAGTTGCTTGTTGAAAATAGTAAAAAGCTCATGAATCAGCTGAAAAACTGACTTCATGAGCTTTTTATCTATTGAAATTCTAGATGGATGCTTCAATCAAGTGCTTAAGATTGTCTAGGAGGCTATCCAAGGCTAGGACTGCTTCCTGCTGCTGGTCTGGCTGGTAGAGATGTTGGAAGTAGTCTTGGACATTGGCTTCAAAATCCTGTGGCAGGCGGGAGCAATTTTCTTTGGCATACTGGAGCATGCGCTTTTCGCCTGGATGGAGCTGCTCATTGAGGGCAAAGAGGGCATCAAAGTAAGAGGCGAAAAACTCGCTGCTACGGTGATTGATACTGAGCAGGTCTTGGCGCTTGAGGGCCTTTTTGATCTGTCTTGAAAAAGCTGGCATCGCTTGGTCGAGGAGCAGGAGCTGCTTGCTGAGGATATTCTTTTTCAGTTCAGCTGGATAGGGCAAGCTGTACTTGCTCTGGAGGGCAGCGTAGCGGCCGTCTCGATCGTAGAGAATCTTGCTGTGGATCAGATTGTACCACATACAGGTGGTGTAAGAATTTTGGGCTTGGTGCTCTAAGACGACGGTCTGCAGGTCTTGGTCAAAGTCGTCTAGCGAGCGGTAAATCAGCTCAATCTCGATACCATTATTGAGGACACAGTCGTCTTCCAGTTCCCAAAATTGATTGCCAATTTCCATATAGGAGCAGTACTTGCTGAGGATTTCTTGGCGGATGGCTGGCGCGAGAGGAGCGCTCAGGTAGACATAGACATCATAGTCTGAGTCTTGGTCAAAATGTTGCCCGGCCCGTGAGCCTCCTAGAGCCAGAGCTTCTACTTGCTCCAGTTGGGCTAATTCTTTAAAGAGATTTTGTGGCATAATCTTGTCCTTCTTATTTTTTTGACATCATTCTAGCAAAAAGTGAAAAGGTTTGCAAGGGGGTAAATGGGATCTTTTCTTTCTTTTTCTTCAAAAACTTGCTATATTAGAAATGACTAAGTAGAAGGAGTTTTGTCTGTGTGTGTAGAGTGTTATATTGACCAGAGCAGGGTGACGCCCTTGCTTCATCCCTTGGACTGTCTGAGAGAGCATAGGCAGTATATCTGTGGTCATTGTGGACGTTGTATCTGCATTGAGCAGACAAAAAATGGCCTGCAACGCTGGAATTTTCCCTTCAAATCTTTAGAAATTGCCAAGTATTATTTGCGGACAGCGGATGTGACCATGCAGGCGCCCTGTGGCATTTATCAAATCCAGTCAGACAAGGGACGGGTGTCTTATAAGATTTTTGCCAATCTGACTGATTTAGAAGCCTATCTGAAGAAGAATCCCGATAAAAGCTGTGCCAGCCGTCAGCCTAGCTTTATCATGCCTTCTTATCAGGAATTTCCTGAGAGTCAGGTAAGGAAGCTAAGCGCCCAAGAAGTAGACGCATATCTGGCAGAGAGATGAGAATTTTCTGCTTAGAACAAATGAAATACGTTAAAAATATAGAGGAGAAGCAATGATGATTGAAATTCGCAAGGAATATCCTTCAGAATACCATGAGGTTGAAAATCTAGTCAGAGAGGCCTTTTGGAATGTCTATCGGCCAGGTTGTGCGGAACATCTGATTTTGCACCAATTTCGTCAGCATCCAAACTATTTAGAAAACCTATCCAAAGTTATTTTAGTAGATGGTCAACTTGCAGGGCAGATTATGTTTAGCAAAGCCCAGCTTCGCCATGAGCAGATTGGACAGGTCAAGGAAATTGCTACCTTTGGTCCTTTTGCCATCCTACCAGCTTTTCAAAAGCAAGGTCTAGGAGAAAAACTGGCTCAGGCAGCTATCCGTCAGGCGAGGGAGGAAGGCTTTTCCCATCTCGTTCTATTCGGCAATCCAGCCTACTATCCTAAATACGGTTTTGTGACAGCCAGTGATTATGGTATTTATCTGGACGGTCAGGACAAGGAGGAGATTTTGGATTTTGTCATGGTGCTGGACCTCCAGAGGGACGGCAGTGTAACTCGGGAAAATGGACCTTGGCTCTATCGAGATCCAGAAGGTTATGAAGTAGATGAAGCGGAGCTGGAAGTGTTTGACCGCAAATTCCTACCCAAGAAGAAGGAAAAACTGCCGGGACAGCTGGGCTAGGAAATCTAGCCTTGGATTTCACTCGTTTTAGCCTCTGCCCGATTTTCATGCTGATTTAGCAAGGTTAGGATGTACCAGCCTCCTATTCTTCCTTCATCTGTTCAAAGACATAGAGAAAAAATTCTTTCGAAACTTCAAAATGTCCATAACGTAGTTGAGAAGCATACTGGCGCCATTCGGGATGTGGCCGTACCTGCTCGATTGGGCAGTCTTTGACAGGTTGGTAGTAGCTGACATCTCGCCGAAATGGGACAAAGC